>WBZS01000039.1_pt1 | contig 279100 bp, 249 predicted proteins | sample 5204201 | NCBI WGS metagenome assembly WBZS01 (sample SAMN12344357, study PRJNA552823) | activated sludge metagenome | biome: Activated sludge suspended growth; feature: Nitrification reactor; material: Wastewater; isolation source: activated sludge from nitrification reactor of wastewater... | reverse complement strand
AGTTACGGCGGCAATAGCGGAGGGGAAACGCCCGGCCCCATTCCGAACCCGGAAGCTAAGCCCTCCAGCGCCAATGGTACTGCACCCTAATCAGTGTGGGAGAGTAGGACACCGCCGAACACAATTTGCGCAAAGCGCCCCCGGATTCGTCCGGGGGCGCTTTGTCGTTTCCGGGTATTGACCGGCCGGGTCAGCTGTTTGGGCGGCTCCGGCGGTGGGTGGGCTCAGACGGTGTCTTCGGCCGGCGACGGCAGAACGACGACCGGCACCGACAGCACACGCAACATCTTGGCGGCTGTCGAGCCGAGGAAGATCCGCTGCGGCGCGGCCAGGCGGCTCGACCCGACGAGAAGGATGTCGCCGTCGTGCCAATCGAGGCGCTCCACCGCGTCTTCGATGGTTGAGCCGTGGGCAAGGGAGATCGTGACCTCGACGCCCTCGGGCAGGCCGTCGCGCGCAGTCTGCAGCACCGTCTGAGCGTGTGCGGTCGCGCGGTCCTTGGCCTGGGGGTCGGCGCCGCCGGTGGGTAGCTGGTCAAGGGCGACGAGCGAAATCAGTCGCAACGGTATCCGCGACCGGCGCGCCGCTCCGATGGCGAGATCGAGGAGGCCCGGCGCGCCCGGCCGTGAACCGATGGCGCACGTGATTTGTGTGGTCCGCGCTATCGGCGAGTTGCGGATCCCGCGGGGTGCGAGCACAACGGGCAGCGGTGACGAGCGCAGGAGGTCGTTGACGACGCTTCCCAGCGAATGGCTGCCGATCATTCCTCCGCCCGAACCACCGACGACGATCGCCGCCGCGCCGACCCGGCGTGCCTCGGCGATGATCCCGGACGGGATCGAGTCGTGGAAGGCGATATGGGCTTCGGACCGAATGTCAGGGACGAGCGCGCGGGCATCGTCGAGCCAGTCGGCGGCCTGCTCGCGCAACACCTCGGTCAGCGCCGGCCCCGGATCGCCGCCCGGAGCAATCAGCCCGATATCTAGCTCGGCCCCAACCGAGCGGGCCACGCGCCCGGCGAGCTTGACCGCATCGGCACCGCCGTCGTTGGCCAGATAGGCCACGAAGATTCTCATGTGTCTAAGCTAGCCGTTGTGCGTCTGGTCGTAGCGGAATGTCAGGTTGATTATGCGGGGCGGCTTACCGCCCATCTGCCGATGGCGCGTCGCCTGCTCCTGATCAAGGCCGACGGATCGGTGAGCATCCACGCCGACGATCGTGCATATAAGCCGCTGAACTGGATGAGCCCGCCCTGCTGGCTGACTGAGGAAGACGTCCCCGAGGACGTCGTGGCCCATGCGGTGTGGGTGGTGACGAACAAGGCCGGCGAACAACTGCGGATCACCCTCGCCGATATCGAACACGATTCGAGCCACGAACTCGGGGTAGACCCTGGACTGGTCAAAGATGGGGTCGAGGCACACCTTCAGGAGTTGCTCGCCGAGCACGTGGACACCCTCGGCCCGGGATACACGCTGGTGCGCCGGGAGTATCCGACCGCCATCGGCCCGGTCGATCTGCTGTGCCGCGACGCCGACGGCGCAACGGTCGCCGTCGAGATCAAGCGTCGTGGCGAAATCGACGGGGTCGAGCAGTTGACCCGCTACCTCGAGCTACTCAACCGCGACGCCAGTATCGCCCCGGTCAGCGGTGTGTTCGCCGCCCAGCAAATCAAGCCGCAGGCGCGCACCCTCGCGACCGACCGGGGGATCCGCTGCCAGATCCTCGACTACGACGGGCTGCGCGGGATGGAGAGCACCGAGTTCCGGTTGTTCTAGCCGGGCGGTACCCAGTAGACGGCCGATCAGGACTGGGGCGGTCGAGCCGGGTTGGGGCGGGTCCGGACGGCGATCGGCCCGGTCGTCGCTGCGCTCGGTCCGGTGTGCTGTTCATGGGTCGGCGTGACCGACCCGCGGTGCGGTCCCGAGCGTGTGACGGCACCGCTGTTGGCGATGCGATCGGCCAGGGCCGTTTGATCCTCGTCGTCTGACGCATCGGCGACGTCGTCGAGCTCGGCTGCGGAGATCTCGGGTGCCGCGGCGAGATATTCGGCCAATGCGCGGAGCTGATCCTGAACGCGCTGGTGTGCCGACCGGGTACGCGCGGCCACCGATCGAGCGCTGCGCAGTCGTTCGGCAGCGAGGTCATGCGCGGCGGCTCGCGTCTTCTCGGCCAGCTCTGTTGCCTCGACGGTGAGGTGCCGGGCCTCGGCGCTCGCGTCGGCGGTGACCTTCTTCGCTGCGGCGGTCGCGGTTTCGAGCGTCTTGGTGGCCTCGGTCCGGGCGGCGGTGAGAACGGCCTTCGCCTGTGCTTCTGCGTCGGCGGTCATCTTCTTCGCCTGGGCGCCGGCGGTCTCGCGAATCTGATCTGCCTCGGTCGACGCTTCGGCGGTCAGCTTGGCCGCCTGGGCCTTCGCCGTGGAGGTGGACTTCGTGGCCTCGGTTTGCGCCCGCGTCGTGAGCTTGTCAGCCTCAGTCTTCGCGGCGGCGAGCAACTCGGCACGACGGTCGGCCGCGACCCGTTCGTCGTGCTCGAGTTTGTCGGTACGTTCGACGAGTACCTGCTCACCCCGGGCCAGCGCGGTCGTTGCGTCCTCCCTCGCCACCGCTGCCTCCTGCTGGGCGATCGAGCGCAGTTCGTCCGACTCGGCCTGTGCGGTGGCGCGGATCTCCGATGCCTCGTCAGAGGCGAGCTGAAGCATCCGGGAGAGTCGCTCACTCATGCCCGCCGCCGTCGTCGGCGGGACGGCCAGCTTGTCGACCTCGCGGCGGAGCCGGTCGACTTCTTCTCGGGCCTGCTCGAGATGGATGGTCAGTTCGCGGGCGTGGGCGCCCGCCGAATCGCGATCGGTGGCGAGGAGGTGAAGTTCGGAGTTGAGTCGTGCCAGCTGGTGGTCGACCATGTCGCGGTCGTACCCACGGCGGACGAGGGGGAACTGCGGTGGGCGCTCGGCGGAATCAGCCATGGCCCAAGTCTAGTGCGCGCCCGGCTTGGGCTCGACGAGTTCCAGCAGTACGCCGCCGGCGTCGCGCGGGTGGACGAAGTTGATCCGCGAATCGGCCGTACCACGTTTGGCCTGCGGGTAGAGCACGCGCACACCGGCGGAGGTGAGGCGGGCCACCACGTCATCGAGGTCGGTCACGCGCACCGCGAGTTGTTGCAGGCCGGGGCCGCTGCGATCGAGGAACTTCGCGATCGTCGACTGTTCGTTCAGCGGTGCGAGGAGCTGGATCACCGCGCCGGTCGTGCCCGACGGGCCGACCATCGCTTCGCGGACCCCTTGTTCTTCGTTGGTCTCCTCGTGCAGGGTGACGAAACCCAGGTGCTGGGCGTACCAGGCCTTGGCCGCGTCGAGGTCGGGCACGGCGATACCGACGTGATCGATCCCGACGACCAGTTCGCTGATGAGGGCGGTGGGCGAGCTACTCATGGGCTAACGGTAGCGTTGTGGTGCAGCGATCCGCTCTGCCGGGTCGGCAAAGAACCACATCGCACAGGAGTTTCCCATGGCCAGTCCCCGGTCCAATCCCACCGTCATCGTCGGCGGCGCGCGCACGCCGTTCGGCCGCCTGCTCGGAGCACTGAAGGATTTCAGCGCCGTCGACCTGGGTGCCATCGCCATCCAGGGGGCGCTGGACCGCTCCGGGGTGCCGGCATCGGCCGTGGACTACGTGATCATGGGCCAGGTCTTGACGGCCGGCGCCGGCCAGATGCCGGCGCGGCAGGCGGCGGTCAAGGCGGGGATCGGTTGGGACGTACCCGCCCTGACCATCAACAAGATGTGCCTATCGGGGATTGACGCGATCGCGCTAGCCGATCAGCTGATCCGGGCCGGCGAATTCGAGTGCGTGATCGCCGGCGGTCAGGAGTCGATGACCCGGGCGCCGCACCTGCTGCCGGGCAGCCGGAGCGGATTCAAGTACGGGCCGGCTGAACTGGTGGACCACACGGCGTTCGACGGCCTGCACGATGCGTTCACCGATCAGGCGATGGGTGCACTCACCGAGGCACACAACGACACCGACGGCTTCACCCGCGACCAGCAGGACGAGATCGCCGCCCGCAGCCACCGGCTCGCGGCCGCCGCGGCGCAAAGTGGCGCCTTCGCCGACGAGATCGTCCCGGTGCCCATTCCGCAGCGCAAGGGCGATCCGGTCGAGTTCAGCGTCGACGAGGGCGTCCGGGCGGACACGACGGTCGAGGGCCTGGGCGGGTTGCGGCCCGCATTCCGCAAGGACGGCACCATTACCGCCGGTAACGCGTCGCAGATCTCCGACGGCGCCTGTGCCGTCGTCGTCATGAGCAAGGCGAAGGCGGAGGAACTCGGCCTGGACTGGCTCGCCGAGATCGGTCCGCACGGCGTTGTCGCCGGGCCGGATTCCAGTCTGCAGGAGCAACCGGCCAACGCCATTGCCAAGGCCTGCGCGCGGGCGGGGATCGCCCCGGCCGACCTCGACGTCGTCGAAATCAATGAAGCTTTCGCCGCGGTCGGCCTCGCCTCGACCCGAGCCCTGGGCATCGACCCGGCGAAGGTGAACGTCAATGGCGGCGCGATCGCAATCGGTCACCCCATCGGCACCTCGGGTGCACGAATCACCCTGCACCTCGCCCTCGAACTGAAGCGCCGCGGCGGCGGGGTCGGGGCGGCGGCACTCTGCGGGGCCGGCGGCCAGGGCGACGCGCTCATCATCACCGTCCCGTAATATCACCGTCCCGGATAAACCGGCCCGTTTGCGGTGCGCCCGCCGCGTGGCCTGAAAGGCTCAATAGTGACTTCGTTCTTTGATCTATCCACCCCGGCCAAGCGGTTCCGGTTCGTCGCCGTCGCCGAGGCGATCACCTGGGCGGCACTACTCGTCGCGATGTACTTCAAGTGGGTGCAGGGCATCGACTCCGCGGTGCGCATCCCGGGCATGGTGCACGGCATCGTGTTCTTGGCGTTCGTGGTGGTTTCGTTCCTCACCGCGTACGCGCTCAAGTGGAACCTGCTCACGCTGGGCCTCGCCCTGGTCTCGTCGTTGCCGCCGTTCGGCACCCTCGTCTTCGAGTGGTGGGCGCGGCGCGCCGGGCACCTCGCGGAACTGTCGGATGGCGCCGCTGCGCCGGAGGTCGGCGCACCGCCGCACGAGCATGACAAAATAGACGTGTGAGCAGACCAACCAATCGTCAACGGGCGGCCGCGCAACAGCAGGCCGCAGCAGCCATGTCCGGGGCGGTCGATCTGTCCGCGCTGAAGGACCGTGCCGATGCACAGCGGACCGCGCAGGCGACGCCCGCGCCGGCCGCCGGTGCGGAGCGCCCGGCGGGCGGAGATGTTTTCGACGTCACCGAGGCGGCCTTCGAAGCCGACGTCATCGAGCGGTCGACGCGCCAGCTGGTGGTCGTCGACCTCTGGGCGACCTGGTGTGAGCCGTGTAAGCAGCTGTCCCCGGTGCTGGAGTCGATGGCCGCCGAGTCCGGTGGGCGGTGGGTGCTGGCCAAGGTGGACGTTGACGCCAATCCGCGGATCGCACAGGCATTCCGTGCGCAGTCCATCCCCATGGTCGTCGCACTGGCACACGGCCAGCCGGTGTCCGTCTTCACGGGGGTCAAGCCCCGGGCGGAGATTCAGGCCTGGCTCGACGAAATCTTCACCCAGATCGGACCGGCCTACCCCGACCCCGACCCCGGCGCGGGTGCCGAGGTTGCGGAAGAGGTTGCCGATCCGCGCATGGTGGCGGCCGAGGACAAGCTCAACGACGGCGACGTTGACGGGGCGCTCGAGGACTATCGGGCGATCGCTGATGCCGAGCCGGACAACCTCGAGGCCGCGTCGCTCGTGCGCAACCTGACCTTCGTAGCGAGAGCGTCGAAGCATCCGGCCTCGGCAGTCGAGTCCGCGACGCCCGGCGACGTCGACGCCCAACTGGCGGCCGCCGACATGGAATTGTTCAACCAGCAGCCTGACGCGGCGTTCGATCGGTTGGTCGAGTTGGTTCGGGCGACCACCGACGACGACCGGGCACGCGTGCGCGCCCGGTTGCTGGAGTTGTTCGAACTGTACGAGCCGAATGAGCCCGTCGTGATGGCCGCGCGCCGGAAGCTGGCGTCGGCGCTGTTCTGAGGCGCATCACCGGTGAGCGGTTCGTCCTCTCGCGACCGTTAGCCGACGGCGGCGGATGCGACGCCGGGCACCTGCCACGGTCCGCCATCGCTGAGGATGTGGATGGTGCCGATCAGCCGCCCGGCGCCCGGGAAGATCGCGGCCTCCAGTTGGCCGCTGAATGGTCCTGGACAGGGGCGCACGGTCACCGATCCACTACGCCCGGTGCTGACGCTGGTGTAGTCGAAGCGGACGTAGTGCCCGGCGGCGCCGCGGTCACAGGCATCACCGCCCGGTGAGCTGATCAGCACGGCGCCGCGCGGGCCGGTACGGACACGAATCGGTGCCGACCAAATCGTCCAATAGCCGATTCCCGTCGTGATGATCCCTTGCGCGGGTGACTGGACAACGGGCAGCGGCGCCGCGCTCGCCGCGCCCGCAGTGCCCGTCATTGCGACCGCGACGGCCGCCAGCATCGCGCTCGCGCTCAAGCTCCCAATTGTGGCGTGGGCTTCTCGTCGTCGAATCCTCATCTGCCGATCGTGCCCTGAATCGTGCCGATCGTGCCCTGAATCGTGCCGATCGTGCCCAAACCATGCGATTCTCCGAACCCACGGCGGTTGGGTCCAGCTGGCTACGCGAATCGGGTCCGACTGATCCATTCGCGGTAGAACGGCGCCACCTCCGAGGCGCGCCCATGGTCGGTGGACGAGTGCTACGGCGATCCACGGGGCGATCGTGGTCGGAGCCCCGCTCGGCGGCTGATTGACGGGGTGGCCGGCGACCCTGCGCACGTACGGTGTGTGTAATCGTTTGCGCAACGCGTCGCAACCGGCACGGAAAGACTGGTCGCACCATGCTGCCAGCCACAATGAGGAGTAGTCATGGCCGAAACCCGTACCGTCACCCAACTGTTCGCCCTGGACACCTTGCTGACCGAGGAGGAGATCGCGATCCGCGACACCGTTCGCAAATTTACCGCCGCGCGGATCCGTCCGCATGTGGCCCAGTGGTTTGACGAGGCCCAAATACCGGTGCGCGAACTGGCCAAGGAGCTCAGCGGCCTGGGGGTGCTGGGAATGCACTTGGAGGGCTATGGGTGTGCGGGGACCAGCGCAACGGCCTACGGCCTGGCCTGTCTGGAACTCGAAGCCGCGGACTCAGGGATTCGGTCGCTGGTCTCGGTGCAAGGGTCGCTGGCGATGTTCGCGATTCACCACTGGGGGAGCGAGGAGCAGAAGGAGCACTGGCTGCCGCGGATGGCCGCCGGCGACGCGATCGGTTGCTTTGGGCTGACCGAGTCGGATTTCGGTTCGGATCCGGGGGGGATGCGGACCCGTGCGGTGCGCGACGGTGACGACTGGGTGCTCAACGGCGCCAAGATGTGGATCACCAACGGCTCAGTGGCCGATGTGGCCGTGGTATGGGCCAACACTGACCTTGAGGAGGGCTCCCGCGGGATCCGCGGCTTCGTGGTGCCCACCGACACGCCGGGCTTCTCCGCGCCGGAGATCAAGAACAAGATGTCGCTGCGGGCCTCGGTCACCTCGGAACTGGTACTGGAGGACGTGCGGCTGCCGGCGTCGGCGATGCTGCCGAAGGCAGCAGGGCTGCGGGGTCCGCTGAGCTGCCTGAACGAGGCGCGCTTCGGGATCATCTTCGGGGCGATCGGCGCGGCCCGGGACTGCCTGGAGACGGCCGTCGACTACGCCCAGACGAGGCTGGTGTTCGACAAGCCGCTCGCCGCCTACCAGCTCACCCAGGCCAAGCTGGCCGATATGGCGCTCGAGGTTGGCAAAGGTCATCTGCTCGCCTACCAGCTGGGCCGGCTCAAGGATGCCGGTGAGGTTGAGCCGGCGCAGGTGAGCCTGGGCAAGCTCAACAACTGCCGCGAGGCCATCAAGATCGCGCGGGAGTGCCGCACGATTCTGGGGGCGAACGGGATCACGCTCGAGTACCCGCCGATCCGGCATGCGAACAACCTCGAGTCGGTGCTGACCTACGAGGGTACTGCCGAGGTCCACCAGCTCCAGATTGGCCGTGCCCTGACCGGCGCTTCCGCCTTCCGGTGAGTAGCGGAGCGCTCGACGGCCTGGCGCTCGACGGCCTGGCGCTCGCCGACTTCGGACGGGTGCCGGCCGGGCCATATGCGACGATGCTGCTGGCCGATTTGGGCGCCGAGGTCGTCAAGATCGAGCAACCCGGAACGGGGGACGACACGCCGTCGGCGGTCTGATGAGCATCAAGCTGTTCGCCAGCGCGGACCGTCCGCTGGTCCTCGCGGTTGGCAACGATCGGCAGTTTGCCGCGCTTGTCGGCGAACTCGGCGCGCCCGGGCTGTCCGACGACCGGCGCTTCGTGACCAACACCGAGCGCGTCGCGCACCGCGAGGCCCTGGCCGCGACGCTGACCGGCCGGCTGGCGACGGACACCACCGACGGCTGGTCCGCCCGGCTGAGGTATTGATTTTCAGCGCAACTCGAGCCAGACCGACGAATTTGCCTGCAGCGGCAGCGCAATCGAGGTCGCCCGCCCCTGCCACGCGATGTCGGTCGTCTCATAGACTGCTCCCACGGCGCCCGCCTTCGCACCGCCATAGCGCTCATCGTCGCCGTCGAAGATGACGCGCCACCGGCCCGGGTTGGGCATGCCGACCCGATACTCGGGGAATGGTGCCGGTCCGACGCTGAAGAGGCAGACAATTGTCGAGGACTCACCGCGTCGACAGAAGCCGAATACCGGCGACGATGCGTCGCCGACGGAGATCCACTCGTAGCCGTCGGACCTCGTATCGCGCGCGTAAAGGGCCGGATGCACGCGGTTCAAGGCGTTCAGGTCGCGCACGAGCAGTGAGATCCCGCGATGCAGGTGTGCGTCGGGACCGTCGTCGAGCTCGTGCCAGTCGACGCCCCGATGGTCGGCCCACTCGGCGGTCTGCCCGAACTCCTGCCCCATGAACAGCAACTGCTTGCCCGGATGACTCCACTGATACGCGAGGAATTGGCGGACCGCGCGCGCCTTGGCGTCGGCATCCCCAGGCATCCGTGTCCATAGCGTGCCCTTCTCGTGGACGACCTCGTCGTGCGACAGGGGCAGGAGGAACCGCTCGCTGAATGCATACATCAGGGAGAAGGTGATCTCGTGGTGGTGAAACGCGCGGTCGGCGACGTCGCGCGAGAGGAAGGCGAGGGTGTCGTGCATCCACCCCATATTCCATTTCAGCGAGAAGCCCAGCCCGCCGGTGGCGGTGTCGCGCGTGACCCCGGGCCATGAGGTGGACTCCTCGGCGATAGTCAGCACCCCGGGCTGCGCGTGCTGGATCGCGTCATTGAGTTCGCGCAGGAAGGCAACGGCCTCCAGGTTCTCCAGGCCACCGTGGATATTGGGCGTCCACTGTCCGGGCGCCCGGGAATAGTCCAGGTAGAGCATGGAGGCGACGGCGTCGACGCGCAGGCCGTCGACGTGGAAGCCGGCCAGCCAGTACAGGGCGTTGGCAATGAGGAATCCGGCGACTTCGCGACGGCCGTAGTCGAAAACCAGGGTTCCCCAATCCGGGTGGTCGCCGCGCTGCGGGTCGGCGTGCTCATAGGTGGGCGTTCCGTCGAAACGCGCCAACGCCCATGCGTCGCGGGGGAAGTGTGCGGGCACCCAGTCGATCAGCACGCCGACGCCGCGCCGGTGCAGCGAGTCGACCAGGAATCGGAAGTCGTCCGGGGTGCCCAGGCGGGCGGTCGGCGCATAGTACGAGGTGACCTGGTAGCCCCACGAGCCGCCGTAGGGGTGTTCGGCGACGGGCAGCAGTTCGACGTGGGTGAAGCCCATTGCCACCACGTAGTCGGCCAGTTCGAGGGCCAGCTCCCGATATCCCAACCCCGGGCGCCAGGAACCGAGGTGCACCTCATAGATGCTCATCGGCCGCGACAGGGCGTCGGTGCCAGACCGCTGGGCCATCCACTGCGCGTCGCCCCAGCGGTAGCGGTCGTCATCGACGATGACCGAAGCGGTGGCCGGCGGTGTCTCGGCGGCCCGTGCCATTGGATCGGCCTTGTCGACGATGGTTCCGTCGGCGCCGTGGATGCGGAATTTGTACAACTCGCCGGCGCGGACCTCGGGCAGGAATACCTCCCACACGCCGCCGTGCCCGAGCCGCCGCATCGGGGCGAGTCGTCCCTCCCACCCCTCGAAGTCGCCGACAACGGTCACGCCCCGGGCCATCGGGGCCCAAACGGTGAATGCGACGCCGGACACGCGGCCGAGGCCGGTCGTGCGCATCATCACGCGTGCCCCGAGTACCTCCCAGAGACGGCGGTGGCGCCCCTGTGCGATCAACCGCAGGTCGTCGTCGCTGATGGTGGGTGCGAATCGGTATGGGTCGGCGACGACGAAGGCGCGGTCGGCGGAATCATGGGCACAATCGCGGTCCGGGTGCGGCCCGTAGTGCACGCGGTAGCGGTAGTCGGGGAGCGGGTGGTCGGGATCCCAGCCGACGGCGCCGACCCACACTCCGTCGGCGTGCTCGGCCAGCGCGTACTCGTCAGCACCGAGCAGAACCGATACCGCGGTTGCCTGCGGGCGCAGGACGCGGAATGCCAGGGCCCCGCCGCTGAGCCGGTGGGCACCGAGGACCGAGTGTGGATCGGTGTGGGCGAGGCCGGCCAGTGCGGCGAGGTCGGGCGCCGGAAGCCGGGGATCGGCGCCCGCCGCCGCACTCATGCCGTTAGCCGGTCAAGGGCGGCGAGGACGGTTGCGGTGTCAGTCGTCTTCCAGAACGGCGGCAGCGAGGCGATGAGGTAGTTGCCGTACCGGGCGGTGGCGAGTCGGGAATCGAGAACGGCGACGACCCCGCGGTCCGCGGTGGACCGGAGCAGACGGCCGGCGCCCTGGGCCAGCAGCAGGGCGGCGTGGTTGGCGGACACCGACATGAATCCGTTCCCGCCGGCCGCTTCGACCGCGCGGGCGCGGGCACTGGCCAGCGGGTCGTCGGGTCGCGGAAACGGGATGCGGTCGATGACGACCAACGACAGCGAGTCGCCCGGCACGTCGACGCCCTGCCACAGTGACAGGGTGCCGAACAGACACGTCGCGGGATCGTCGCTGAATCGGCGGACCAGGGTCGACGTCGAATCGTCACCCTGGCACAGGATGGTGTGGTCGGTGTTCTCGCGCAGCGCCTCGGCGGCCTCGCGGGCCGCCCGCATCGACGAGAACAGGCCGAGGGTGCGGCCGTGCGCAGCCGTCATCAGGCCGCTCAACTCGGCGAGCAGTTGAGCTGAGAGACCACCGCGACCGGGCGGCGGCAGGTGCTTGGCGACGTAGAGGATTGCCGAGCGCGGATAGTCGAAGGGCGATCCGGCGTCGAGTCCGCGCCACCGCATGGGCGCCTCGTCGGCGGGCACCTCCTTTCCCGTGGCGGTGACCTCGCCGATGGTTGCCGACTCGGTGTGGGCCTGGTTCCCTGCGACGGGAAGGCCCCAGGTGGTGGCGAGCGCATCAAACGAGCCGCCGACGACCAGGGTCGCCGAGGTGAGGATCACGGTTGCGTCGGCGAACAGGGAGGCTCGCAACAGGCCGCCGACGGAGAGCGGGGCGATGCGCAGCACCCGGCGCGGGCCGGTTTTCAGCGGGTCCTCGGCCAGCCACACGACGTCGCGCCGCTTGGCCGGGTCGGGCTCGTCGAACGCGGTGAGGACGCGCACGGCTGCATCGTGCAATTCTTCCAGGGAGGTCATCGCCGCCGATCTCGCGGCCGCCGCATCGCCGTCGGCGTCGCCCGCGGCGCGGACCGGACCGATTCCGCTGCGTGCTCGCCACAGCCGGTCCCGCAGGCTCGCGAGTGCCGAATCCCATCCGGTTGGGAGCGCGGTCAGCAACCGTGGTGCGGCGTCGTCGAGCAAGGTGCCCAGCAGCTCTCCGCCGCCGATCACGTCGTCGACGAGTTCCTCGTCGACGAGCTTCGCGGCCCGGCGGGCGGCGAGGGTGACCGAGGCGGCGGACAGTTCGTCGGTGGCCACAGCGGTGATCCGGTCGGCCAACTCGTGCGCCTCGTCGATGATCACCACATCGTGCTCGGGCAGGATGTTCGCCGGCGAGAGCGCGTCAATCGCCAGCATCGCGTGGTTGGTCACGACGATGTCGGATTGTCCTGCCTGGGCTCGGGCGCGCTCGGCGAAGCAGTCTTGGGCGTAGCTGCAGTTCGTCGCGCCGAGGCATTCGCGTGCGGTGACGCTGACCTGGCGCCAGGAACGGTCGGCGACGCCGGGGCTCAGGTCGTCCCGGTCGCCGGTCTCGGTGTCCGAAGACCACTCGCGCAGCCGGGTGACCTCGCGCCCGGTACGCGACGTCTCGAAGGCGTCGAAGAGTTCTGAATCCGGCTCGTCGGCGACGCCGCCATGAATCTTATTGAGGCACAGGTAGTTGGCCCGGCCCTTGAGGATGGCAAACGCCGGTTCGGAGCCGAGTGGCCCGGCGAGGGCGGCCGCCAGGCGCGGTAGATCGCGTTCGACGAGTTGGCGCTGCAGAGCGATCGTGGCCGTGGAGACGACCACCGTCTTGCCCGTTTCGACGGCATGCGCGACCGCTGGTACGAGATAGGCCAGGGACTTGCCGGTGCCGGTCCCGGCTTGCACAGCCAGGTGCTCGCCGGTGTCGATGGCGTGGGCCACCGCGTTGGCCATGCGGACCTGGCCGTCGCGGGTCGATCCGCCCAAGGCCTCGACGGCGGCGGCGAGCAGACCGGTGGTTTCGGTGGCGACTTCAGAAGGCATAGCGCGTGGGGATGGCCGGCTCGCCGTGGGAGAGCCCGAGGCCCTCCCACGGCAGCGTGACGAGTGCGGCGCGCAAGTGGTCCCGCGCGTCGTCGAGGGACGGCAGTGCGTCGACCGGGCCGCCGTCGCGGATCAGCGCCGTTTGCAGTGGGGCCAGGGTGTGCCCGGCACTGTCCGGGGCCGGGGTCCCCGAGGGGTGGAGAACTTCCTCGACGACCGTGCCAGACGGCCGGGCGAGGCGCACCGCGGACTTCGCGCCGCCATGGGACACCTTGTGGCTCGACCGCTTCTCGACGGGAATGCCGTCGATCTCGACGAGCTTGTAGACCATTCCGGCCGTCGGGGCTCCGCTCCCGGTGACCAGCGAGGTTCCGACGCCATAGACGTCCACCGGCTCGGCGCGCAACGAGGCGATCGCGTACTCGTCGAGATCACCGGACACGACGATCTTGGTCTTCCGGGCGCCCAGCCCGTCAAGTTGATCGCGGACCTGCCGGGCGAGGATTCCCAGGTCGCCGGAATCGATGCGCACCGCGCCCAGCTCCGGCCCGGCGGCTTCAACCGCGTTGGCGACGCCGCGGGTGATGTCGTAAGTGTCGACGAGCAGGGTCGTGCCCGGGCCCAGGCGATCCACCTGGGCCCGGAAGGCGGCGGGCTCGTCGGGGCCGCCCGAGCCGGTGAACAGGAGGGTGAAGGCGTGCGCCGCGGTGCCGGCGCTGGGCACTCCGTACGTGCGTGCGGCTTCAAGATTCGACGTCGCGGTCAGACCCGCCAGGTAGGCGGCCCGTGCGCTGGCCACGGCCGCCCGTTCGTGCGTGCGTCGCGAACCCATTTCGATAATCGGCCGTGACCCGGCGGCGCAGACCATGCGCGCGGCGGCCGACGCGATCGCGCTGTCGTGGTTGAGGATCGACAGGATCAGCGTCTCGAGGATCACTGCGTCGGCGAAGGGCGCGCGCACGGTGAGGATCGGCGATCCGGGGAAGTAGAGTTCACCCTCGCGGTAGCCGTCGATGTCGCCGGCGAAGCGATAGTCGGCGAGCCACTGCAGGGTGTCGCCGTCGAGGAAGCCGCTCACCGCCGCCAGTTCGTCGGCGCCGAACCGGAAGTCGGCGAGTGCGTCGACGAGCCGTCCGGTACCACCGACCACACCGTAGCGGCGGCCATCGGGAAGGCGCCGCGCGAACACCTCGAAAACGCAGGGCCGGGACGCCGCCGGGTGGGTTCGGGCCGCCGCAATCATGGTCAGCTCGTAGTGATCGGTGAGCAGGGCTGTGCTAGGGCGGGTCACTCTCGATACCCTAGTCCCATGTCCCTCGAGGCAGTTGGCAGCGCAGGCGCGCCTTCCGGTGCGACCGTGGCGGAGCCGGAGACCACCGTCGACGAGAACGTCGACCGCCCGTGGGTCGCCGTTGTCTGGGATGACCCGGTCAATCTGATGCCCTACGTGACCTACGTTTTCCAGAAGCTGTTCGGCTACACCAGGGCCAAAGCGCACGAGTTGATGCTGCAGGTTCACAACGACGGCAAGGCCGTCGTATCGGCGGGGTCGCGCGACAAGATGGAGGCCGATGTGCGACGGCTGCACACCGCAGGTCTGTGGGCGACGATGCAGCGCGACTCATGACCCGCCGGCACCTTTCGGGCTGGCGGCGGCGCGGGTCGGGCGAGACCGCCGTCTATACGGCGCTGCAGCGAGCACGAGTCAGAGCTGTTGCGCTCGATCGTCTCGTCGATGTGCGAGTTGCTCACCGAGCGTGCCGATTCGGCGCCGCCGGACGACCTCGCGACGCTGACCGGGATCCGCTCCGGCCACTCCTCGACGCCCACCGATGCAACACTGGGGCGCCTGCTCCCCGACTTCCACCGCCCCGACCAGGACGATCAGTTGGGGTGCGACACCGTCAACGGCGATCTGAACGGCGCGCTACGAAGCCTCAACGAGCCGCTGATCATCGACGACAAACTGGCGGCGGCGCACTGCCTGCTCGACACGGTGCCGATCGGCGGTGGCGAGATCACGCTCACCGCGGCTCAGGCCGACCAATGGCTGACGGCCATCAACGACGTCCGGCTGTCGCTCGGGGCGATGCTGGGCATCAGCGAGGACACCCCCGACGAACTCGATCCCGACCACCCGTATGCCGCGCATCTGCATGTCTACCGCTGGCTCACCGAACAACAGTGGCTCCTGGTCGAAGAGCTCATGGGATGAGTGCACCGGCACGCGCGGGCGATCGAATCACCGAGGTCTCGGGAATCGCCGTCGGACACCATTCGCGGCTGGATCCGGCCATTGTCGTGGCCACGCCAGAGGCGCCGGGCAGCGGGTGGGCCACCGGTACGACGGTGGTCACGGTGCCGTCTGGTGCCGTGGTCGCGGTCGATGTGCGCGGCGGTGGACCGGGTACGCGCGAGACCGATCTGCTGGACCCCTCGAATACCGTGCAGACGGCGCACGCCATCGTGTTGAGCGGCGGCAGTGCGTTCGGCCTCGCGGCCGCCGACGGGGTGATGCGGGGGCTGGAGGAGCGTGGCATCGGCCTGCCCATGGATCCGCTGGGCCATGTCGTCCCGATTGTGGCCGGTGCGGTCATCTTCGATCTCCTCGTCGGCGATTGGCAGGCTCGTCCCGACGCCGCCTTCGGGGCGTCGGCGCTGGCCGGGGCGGCCGCCGACTTCGCTACCGGAACGGTCGGGGCAGGGACCGGGGCCCGCGCAGGTGCGCTGAAGGGTGGGGTGGGCACGGCGAGCGTCCGCCTCGAGGACGGGCCGGCGGCGGGCATCACGGTCGGCGCGCTGATGGTCGCGAATCCCGTCGGCGATGTGCTCGATCCGGCCACGGCGCTGCCCTGGGGAGCGGGGGAGGCCGAGCTGGCCTACTACGGGCTGCAGCCGCCCGAGGAGGCCGACCGCCGTGCGCTGGCACGGTTGGGTGCCACGCCGACGCCGCTGAACACGACCATCGGCGTCGTTGCGACCGACGCCGATCTGGATCAGGCGTGCGCCAGGCGCGTCGCCATGGCTGCCCATGACGGGTTGGCCCGGGCGATCGTGCCGGCGCATTCGCCGCTGGACGGCGACACGATTTTCGCCGTCGCGACGGGCACCTGCCCGGGGGAGGCCCGCGACTCGGCCCGCCGATTCACGCCCGTCGGGATGCATCCCGATGTCGCGATTGTTGCTCAAGTCAGTGCAGCGGCGGCGGCGGTGACCCAGCGGGCCATCGTCAATGCGGTGTTGGCGGCCACCCCGGTTGCCGACATCCCGTCGCTGCGCGTGCTGCTGCCGACCGCGGTGGCGCACCGAACCGGCGGCTAGGGGGAGGGGGAGTGCCATGTTGCGGATCGATCGAGGACTGGTCGAGTCGATGGTGGCCCACGCGCGAGCCGACCATCCCGATGAGGCGTGCGGTGTCCTGCCCGGGGCCGAGGGGACCGACGTGCCGGCGCGATTCGTCCCGATGATGAACGCGGAGCGGTCGCCGACCTTCTACCGATTCGACTCGGGCGAGCAGTTGCGCGTCTGGCGTGCCATGGCCGCAGCGGATGAGGCGCCGGTCGTCATCTACCACAGTCACACCGCCACCGAGCCGTATCCGTCGCGCACCGATTCGTCTCTGGCGGGCGAACCCGACGCCCACTACGTGCTGATCGGCACCGCCGACCCCGGCAGGGCGCTGGTGTGCAGCTACCGCATCGTCGACGCGGTGATCAGCGCCGAGCCGGTGCTGGTGATCGGTGACGATGATGGCGCCGGCCCGGCGTTCGTCGCGCCAGACCTCGCTTCGGAGAATCATCCCGCCAACGGCAAGGAGTGACCATGGCTGTTTCCGTTTCGATCCCGACGATCCTGCGACCCCACACCGACGGTGCAAAAACGGTCTCGGCGAGCGGTGCGACGCTCGGCGCGGTGGTCACCGACCTGGAGTCGAACTACCCCGGCCTGGTTAATCGGCTGCGGGACGAGCGCGGCGCCCTGTTGCGATTTGTGAACATCTACGTCAACGACGAGGACGTGCGGTTCACCGGCGGCCTCGACACGATCGTCGGCGACGGCGACGAGGTGACGGTGCTACCAGCCGTTGCCGGCGGCGACCCGTCGGTATCAGCCGGCGGATGACGTGGCGCGCTACGACTCGCTGATCTCCTCGGTCGGTCATACGCCGCTGGTTGGGCTGCCACGGTTGTCGCCGCGGTGGGAGGCCGGGCCCGGTGGACCGCATGTGCGGTTGTGGCTCAAATTGGAGGACCGCAACCCGACCGGTTCGATCAAGGACCGGGCGGCCCTGGCGATGATCGAAGCCGCCGAGCGCGACGGTGCACTGTCGCCGGGGGCGACGATCCTGGAGCCGACAAGCGGGAACACGGGTATCTCGCTGGCGATGGCGTGCAAGCTCAAGGGGTACCGGCTGATCTGTGTCATGCCGGAGAACACGTCTGCCGAGCGCCGGGTGCTCCTGGAGATGTTCGGTGCGCACATCATCTCGTCGCCGGCCGCGGGTGGGTCCAATACCGCGGTGGCGATGGCCAAGGAACTGGCTGCGGCGCGCCGAGACGTGACAATGCTCTACCAGTACGGCAACGAGGCAAATGCGCGGGCGCATTATGAGGGGACTGGGCCGGAGTTGTGGGCCGACCTGCCGGAGATCACGGCGTTCGTCGCCGGGCTGGGCACGACGGGCACGCTGATGGGCGTCGGCCGGTTCTTGCGCGAGCAGCGCGACGACATCGCGATCGTCGCCGCCGAGCCGCGCTACGGCGACGAGGTGTACGGCCTGCGCAACGTTGACGACGGCTTCGTCCCGGAACTTTACGATGAGGCCGTGCTGACCCGGCGGTTCTCGGTCACCGGGGCGGATGCGGTCGCGCGGGTGCGCGAACTCATCGACACCGAGGGCATCTTCGCCGGCGTGTCCACCGGGGCGATCGTGCATGCCGCGGGCCGCTTGGCCGCTGCCGCGATGCGTGCCGGCGTGCGTGCCGATATTGCGATGGTGATGCCCGATGCCGGGTGGAAGTACCTCTCGACCGGTGTGTACGGTACTGACCCGCACGAGGCCGCTGCCGCCGTCGAGGGTCAACTGTGGGCCTGAGCGTAAAGTCGGGGCCTTGGGCGACGGCGCCCGGGTGATGGCGCCCGGGTGATGGGGCCCGGGTGATGGCGCCCGGTGGATAACACCGGATGGATGGCGAATGGGGGGTAGTCCGATCAGCATTGACCAGCGGGCACCGATCGGAATCTTCGATTCCGGTGTCGGTGGCCTCACCGTTGCGCGCGCGATCATCGATCAGTTGCCCGACGAGGACATCATCTACATCGGCGACACAGCCAACGGCCCGTACGGGCCGCTGACCATTCCCGAGGTGCGCCGGCACGCCCTGGCGATCGGCGATGAACTCGCCACTCGGGGGGTGAAGGCGATCGTCATCGCCTGCAACACGGCGTCGGCGGCGTGCTTGCGCGACGCGCGCGAGCGGTACGCACCGATCCCGGTTGTCGAGGTGGTGCTCCCGGCGGTGCGCCGCGCCGTCGCGACCACGAGGTCGGGGCGAATCGGGGTGATCGGCACGGCGGCGACGGTCGCCTCCCAGGCATACGAGGATGCGTTCGCCGCCGCCCGCGACGCCCAGATCACCTCGGTCGCCTGCCCCCGATTCGTCGACTTTGTCGAGCGCGGGATCACCAGTGGCCGCCAGGTACTCGGGTTGGCGCAGGGGTATCTCGAGCCGTTGCAGGAAGCCGATGTCGACACTCTGGTACTCGGGTGCACCCACTATCCGCTGCTGTCGGGGGTCGTGCAGCTCGCGATGGGTGACGATGTCACGCTCGTGTCGAGTGCCGAGGAGACGGCCAAAGACGTGCTGCGCGTGCTTACCGAACTCGACCTGCTGCACCCGCACTCCAACCGGGAGGCGCGGCGGGTATTCACCGCGACCGGCGATCCCGAGTCGTTCGCGCGACTGGCGAAGCGATTTCTGGGGCCGGTGGTGGGACACGTGGAGCATCTGTGAGGCCAGGTCCGGGGGTCCAGTCACGGATCCGTGCCAAACCCCGTGAATTAGCGGTGCCCATCGTCGACGACGTGGCAGCATGGTGCCCATGCATCTGACAGTCCTTGGATGCTCGGGCAGCGTCAACGGCCCCGGGGCGGCGTGTTCGGGCTATCTCGTGTCCGCCCCCGGTGAACTCCCTGTCCTGATCGATTGTGGGCCCGGCGTATTCGGCGAGCTACAGGCCGTCGCCGACCCCAACGACGTCGCCGTCGTGCTCAGCCATCTGCACGCCGACCATTGCATGGACCTGCCCGCGATGCTCGTGTGGCGCCGATGGGCGCCCGTTCCGGCAGTTGGGCGGGTTCCGCTGTGGGGGCCGTCGGGGACTGCGTCGCGGATCGGTGCCGGGTCGTCGGAGTTTGCCGGTGAGATCGACGACATCAGTGACACCTTCGCGGTTTCCGAGTGGACCGATGGTCAGACTGAAGTGCTGCGTGGACTGCGGTTCGACGCGCGCAAAATGGATCATCCGCCCGAAACGTATGGTCTGCGGATCACTGGGCCCGACGGGGAGGTGCTCGCCTACAGCGGCGACACGGCGGCGTGCGACCAGCTAGTCGAATTGGCGCGCGGGGCGGATGTGTTTTTGTGCGAGGCCTCGTGGACCCATGACCCGGCGAACCGTCCGCCGCATCTGCACATGTCGGGCCTGGAGGCGGGCGAGGCGGCCGCCGCAGCCGGTGTCGGGGTGCTGGCGATCACCCACATCCCGCCGTGGACGTCGACCGCCGATGTACTCGCGGAAGCGCGGTCAGCCTTCTCCGGCCACATCGAGCTGGTGCAGCAGGGCCAGGAGTTGGATGTCGCCGCGGTAGCATCGCGGGCCTGACGACATGCCGTTAGAGTGGGTCGCGTGACGATACGTGCTGACGGCCGAGCCGACGACGAGCTCCGGCCCATCAAGTTCACCCGCGGCTTCACCACACATCCGGCGGGCTCGGTTCTCGTCGAGTTCGGCCAGACCCGGGTGCTGTGCACGGCGAGCGTGACCGACGGCGTCCCCGGTTGGCGTCGCGGATCGGGGCGCGGTTGGCTGACCGCGGAGTACGCGATGCTCCCCGCCGCCACCCACGAGCGCTCGTCGCGCGAGTCGGTCAAGGGTCGGGTGGGTGGGCGCACGCACGAAATCAGTCGCCTGATCGGCCGGTCGCTGCGCGCCTGCATCGATCTGGCCGCGATCGGGGAGAACACCATCGCCCTGGACTGTGATGTCCTGCAGGCCGACGGCGGTACGCGCACCGCGGCCATCACCGGGGCGTATGTCGCCCTGGCCGATGCGGTGACGTACCTGCGGGCCGGCGGCAAGCTGGCCGATCCGCAGCCGCTGTCGTGCGCCATCGCTGCGGTCAGCGTCGGGGTCGTTGACGGCCGGGTCCGCCTGGACCTGCCCTATGACGAGGATTCGCGCGCCGAGGTCGACATGAATGTGGTGGCCACCGATGAGGGGACCCTCGTCGAGGTGCAGGGCACCGCCGAGGGGGCCACCTTCTCGCGCGCCACCCTGGACCTGCTGCTCGACGTGGCGCAGGCCGGAGCCGAGCAGTTGTTCGCTGCCCAGCGCGAGGTCCTCGCCGGCGAGTATCCGGGGATCCTTCCCGGCGCATCGGCGTCCTGACCGGCCGGCGATGAGTCGGGTCCTCCTCGCGAGCCGCAATGCCAAGAAGCTCGCCGAATTGCGCCGCGTCGTCGAAGCCGCTGGTCTCGCCGGCCTCGAGGTCGTGGGGCTCGACGACGTGCCCGCGTTCCCCGAAGAAGCCGAAACGGGCGCGACCTTCGAAGAGAACGCGCTGATCAAAGCACATGCTGGCGCCCGCGCGACTGGGCTGCCCTGCATCGCCGACGATTCCGGGTTGGCCGTCGACGCTCTCCGGGGAATGCCCGGGGTGCTCTCGGCCCGGTGGTCGGGCCGCCACGGCGATGACGCGGCCAACAACGCGCTGCTGCTCGGGCAGTTGGGCGACGTGCCGGCCGCCCGCCGCGGGGCGGCTTTCGTTTCCGCGTGCGCGCTGGTCAGCCCATCGGGCGAGGAGACCGTTGTGCGCGGCGAGTGGCGCGGGCGCATCGTCGACCAGCCGCGCGGCGCAGCCGGGTTCGGCTATGACCCGCTGTTCGTTCCCGCCGACGAATCGGCCGGTGGGCGAACTTCGGCCGAACTCGCACCGGCCGAGAAGGATGCGCTCAGCCATCGAGGCAAGGCGCTGGCGCAATTGCTTCCGGCGCTGCGCGACTTGAGCTGAGGCGCGTCCTCAGAGCCCGTACTGCGCCTTGACCTCGCGCGTGCGGATGTGCTCGACGTAGAACGACAGGAACGGGATCGTGCCGGCGAGCGCCGTCGCCAGTGTCCTGCCGAAGCCCCAGCGGGCCTTGACCGCGAGGTCGACGCAGAAGATCAGGTACACGAAATACACCCAGCCGTGGACAATGCCGACCCAACCGAAGCCGTCGTTGCCGAAGCCGTACTTCGCGATCATCTCGCCGACGAGGAACAGCAACCAGATGCCGGTGATCCACGCCAGGGTCCGGTACCGCACCAGCGCACCGGGGATGGCGGCAGCATTCGGCAGGGCGGCAGGGTTTGCCGCGGCACCGGCAGTCGACAGGGGCGCAGTCTGATCGGCGTCGGTCACGTCGGGTTCCTTTCGGGGGCGGAGGATTCGTTCAACTTCTTCAGGTAGGCGTTGTAGCCGGCGAGGTCGCCGTCGGCAGTCGCGTCGGCCAAGTCGTCGCGCACAGCGTCGGCGCTGGGCAGCGTGGGCCGGTCGGGCAGGAGGTCGGCGCGGATCTCCGAGTCGGCGCCGTGCGACTTCGCGATGAGCTTGGCCTGCTCGGCCGGGTCGCTTTCGAGGACGACGAACCGGCGGTATGCGTAGACGACGGCGATCGCGAACGCGGGCCATTGCAGGGCATAGCCGAGGTTCTGGAACGAGCCTGCGGCGGACTCGAACCGGATCCACTGCCAGTAGGCCAGCCCCAGACACGCCGCAGCCGCGACCAGCGTCAACACGATCAGCGCCGGCCGGTGGCGCCGGGGCTGCTGGGACTGCGACATACCCTCGACGGTACCCGCCGCGCGCGTCATCACCGTAATTGCCCGGCGTGTAGTGTGGGCGGCGCTACACGCGCGAGTGGCGGAATTGGCAGACGCGCTGGATTTAGGTTCCAGTGTCTACGGACGTGGGGGTTCAAGTCCCCCCTCGCGCACAACTTCCCGCGCATCAGGACCCTCGCCGGCCTGCGGTCCAGCGCAACTGCCGGTGGTGACCACAGCGCGCCGCCGGGGTGGTTACCGCAGATTGGCCGGGACGAGTGAGACCGGTGTGTAGTAGGAGCGGGTGATCTCCCGATTCTTGGCATCGGTGGCACCGATCGCTTTCGAGGACACGATGCCGATGATCGGTCCGCCGCCGAGCCGGACGCCGGCACCGCTGTCGCCGCCTTCGGAGCGGAAGCTCGTCTCCACGACGAAGGTGGACTGATTCACCAGCAGGCTCGGCGGCGCGAACGCACACGCGATGGCGAGCGGGCCGGGTACCGGGCACTCGACGGCGTCGATCATCTGCGGCTTCGGGTTGATGACGACACCGCGCGACAGGCCGGTGGTGGCGCCGAACTTGCTGACCGCCGCATTCTGGCCCGCCTTGGCCACCCAGTCGATCGTGTCGACCTTGACCTGCTGGCCGGGGACCAGGGTGATCACCGCGATGTCGGCGTGGCGGCTGATCAGGTTTGTGGTGACGGTGCCGATTTTGTCGCCTTTGACGGTGAAGATCTCCTCACCGCGTTTGCCGCAGTGCCCGGCGGTCAGGGCGCGGGTGCGGCTGATCACGGCTCCGAGGGTGCACTTGGCCTCGGTGACGATCGACGTCGGGTGACGGATTTCCATTCCGGAGGCGATGGTCGGGTCGCTAGCGGTGGGGACGGCCGCGGCCGGTGCGGCCATGCCGACGGACAGCGCGATGGCGGCCGGGGCCAGGGCGGCGGTCAACAGGACAGATGAGCGCATGGGCGGTCTACCTCGATCTTTCGCAATTCGATGAGCATCGTTCGGGATGATGAACATCGTTGAAAGTACTGGCCCGCAGCGGCGCTGGGCAGTGCGTCGACCGAGTTGACACTAACTTGACGCATAATTTGGATGTGATTCTCAGGTTGCGGGCCGCATTGGCGGCGGCGTCGGGGCTCCTCGTCGTCGCACTGTCGGGCTGTGGCCTGCAGGATTACCTGCTCGAGCAGGTCGATTCGATTGGCGAATCGGGCATTCCGTCCACCATCGCCGTCGGCCCCGGCGGAACCTACGTCGATTCGGCCGCACTGACGAGGATGCTGCAGTTGCCGGTGCGCAGCCGCGTCTCCATGCAGGGGTACTCGCGCGCCGCTTTCGGTCCGCTGTGGGACGACAATGTCGACGTGCAGTTCGGGCGCAACGGGTGCAACACCCGCGATGACATCCTGCGCCGCGACCTGACCGGCGTCGTGCTGCGGCCGGGCAACTGCTTCGTCTCGTCGGGCACCCTGTTGGACCAGTACACCGGTAAGACCGTGCGATTCCTGCGCGGACCGACCACGTCGGGCGAGGTCGAGATCGACCATGTCGTTTCGCTGGCCAACGCCTGGACCACCGGCGCCCGCTTCTTCGACGACACCGCGCGGCGGAACCTCGCGAACGACCCGCGCAACCTGCAAGCCGTCACCCGCGCCATCAACCAGGACAAGGGGCCCATGGATGCGGCGGTGTTCCTGCCCCCCAACCGTGCCTACCGGTGCGTCTACGTCAACCGCCAGATCGAGGTGAAGCTGGCCTACCGGTTGTGGGTCACGAAGAAGGAGGCCGCGGCGATGCGCGGGGTACTGATGTCTTGCCCGAGGCCGGCATGACCGGCCTGCCCTGTGCCGACGCGGCCGTTGTCGAACGGTTCGCCGGTGCGTTGCGGGCCGCCGGCTTTACGACGGCGGGAATCGAGGAGCACCTGGGTGGTGAGGTGTCGGCCGCGCTCACCGGCGGGGTGCTCTGGCCGGCGACGGCCGTAGTCGCCGACGACCGGGCGCTGTCGGCGTTGATCGCCGTCTTCCTGCTGGGGCAGCAGCGTCCCGTGGCCGCGTTGGCCGCGGCGCTGCCCGGTGTCGGCGTCGACGAACTCGCCGCGCAAGGCGTCGTCGACGTCGACGGTGAGTCCGTATCACCGGTCCTTGATGTGCGGCCGTACGCCGACGATGCGGGGGAGTACGTGGTCTTCGCCGATCAGGACGCCGGGCGGCGGTCGGGGACACTCGCCGCCGATCACGTCTTGGGCATCGGCGCCGCGTCGATCTCGCTGGCGCGGGCCGTCATCCGGCGGCCGGTGCAGCGGGCACTGGACCTCGGGACCGGCTGCGGGGTGCAGGCGCTGCACCTGGGTGCCCATTGTGCGGAGGTGGTCGCCACTGACACCAACGAGCGAGCGCTGGCCCTGGCCGCCGCGACCGCACGAGCCAGTGGGCAGTCGTGGGATCTGCGGCGCGGCAGTCTCTTTGCGCCGGTCGCCGGCGAGCGGTTCGACCTGATTGTGTCCAATCCGCCGTTCGTCATCGGCAGTGGCAGCCAGGATTACATCTACCGCGACTCCGGCGTGCGGGCCGACGGGCTGTGCGCGCAACTGATCGCCGAGGTGCCCGCGCATCTGAATCCGGGTGGGATCGCGACGGTGCTGGCGAACTGGGTGGTGACCGACCGCGATGATTGGGCCGCGCGACCGCGGCAGTGGCTCGAACACACCGGCCTCGACGCGTGGGTCGTGCAGCGCGAACTCGCCGACCCGGTCAGTTATGTCTCGTTGTGGCTCGCCGATGCGGGCGAGTCGCCGGCACGATCGGCGCAGCGCGGGCGCGAGTGGCTGGAGTTCTTCGATGCGGCCGGGATCGTGGCCGTCGGCATGGGTGTGCTCACCGTGCGCCGCCCGGTGGACGGCCGGGTGCGCTTCCAGATCGTCGAGGAGATCACCGGGGCCGGTGAGGAGGTCACCGGCGCCGAGGCGCAGGCCTTCTTCGACCGGCAGGACTTCCTCGCGGCCCACACCGATGGCGATCTGCTCGCGATGTCGCTCGCGACCATGCCGGTGATCCTCGACGAGCAGTCGTTGCCCGGTGACACCGGTTGGCAGTGCATCAGTTCGGTGGTGCGGCGCCCCGGTGGGCCGGGAGCGGCGATCGCGTTGGACGAGGTGTCGCGCGCATTGCTCGCCGGTTGCCGCGGACAGGTCCCGCTCGGCGATCTGATCGCGCTGCTCGCCGTGCACCACGGCGTCGACGCCGACGCGCTCGGCCAGGCCGCGATGCCGGTCGTGCGCGAGGCGATCGCTCGCGGGATCCTCTATCGGGCTGTCTGAATCCGGCTGCGGCGCCACCGCCGGGTGACGATCACCGGGAGCCGGTGCAGCTTGTCGATGGCCAGTGATCGGCGGAATTCCGCCCACGCCCAGCACAGACCGAAGACGCCCACCGTGATGACCACGGCGGTCCACCGCGACCAGGGGTGGGCGATGACGAACACCGGAATGGCGACGAGCAGCAGTGCCTGCAGGACGTAGGAGTCGAGGCTGCGCGCACCGGTCATGATCAGCGGGCGCAGCAGGTTGCGTTCGCGCAGTCGCGGGACAAGCCAGCCGAACAGGGCGTAGAGCGTGGCGACGACCAGCCACGAGGCGACGACGCGGGCAACGCGGAAGTCGACCTTGTCGGCGATCGCCGGCTCGATGTGGTGCCATGGGCCGGATTTGAAACCGAAGTACAGCACGCACCACCCGGCCGCCGCGGCGGCCAACAGCCACGGCAGCCGGCGGATCAGCCATTCGTCGATGCGCCACCGGCGCCAATACCACCCGAGTACGAGTGCGGGGAAAAACATGATCTGCCAGGCCGCCCAGTTCTGGACCGCGAGCCCGCCGAAGAACACCGCCCACCAGTCCGACCAGTCCGGGTGCGCGATCCACGCGCGGCCCGGGGAACTGGTGACCGAGAACCAGGCCGGGCTGTGGATCTGGGAGTAGACGTAGAGGCCGATCGAACCGAGCAGCACCACCCACCCCAGGCCGCGCCGCAGGAGCGGCAGCATGAGGCCGGCCACGCCGAGGAAGACCAGGTACATGAGCAGGATGTCGCCGCCCGCGGGGAGGTAGCGCAACAGCAGGGCCAGCCCGATTCCGGTGCCGGCATCGTTGACCGGCTTCAGGTGGATGAGTTGGTAGTGGCCCGCGAGCCCGGCGGCGACGGCGACCAGGCAGATCGCCACCTGGCACAGGTAGAGCACGACCAGGCGCTTACCCAGCCGCTGATAGGTGAAGCCCCAGCCGCGCTGGGCGATCCAGCCGCTGTACACGATGCCGAGCACGAGGCCTGACAGCAGGACGAACGCGGCCATCCCGTCGACGTACGGATAGGCATGCGTGGCCCGCCCCGCGATGGACTTAGGTCCGGAGAAGTGCGCGGCGATCATGCTCCAGATGGCCAGCCCGCGGGTCGCGTCGATGGCCCAGTCGCGGCCCGTGGCACTCGTGGCCGAAGCGTGCGGCCCCTCAGGTGTAGAGGTCGGCAATTGCCTGCTTGTACGAGTCGTGAATGACATTGCGCTTGAGTTTGAGCGTCGGGGTCAGCGCGCCGTTCTCGACGGTGAAGTCACTGTCGAGAATGGCGAACTTCTTGATCGCCTCGGCCTTGGACACGGTCGCGTTCGCGGCGTCGACCGCCGCCTGGATCTCTGCACGCAGGACGGGGTTGGCCGCGGCGTCGGCGATCGAGGTGTCGGCGGGCAATTCGTGGCGGTCCAGCCAGCCGGGAAACGCCTCGGGGTCGATGGTGATCAGCGCACCGATGAACGGCTTCGCGTCGCCCACCACCAGACACTGGCTGACCAGGGCGTTGGCGCGGATGGTGTCCTCGAGCTGGGCCGGGGAGACGTTCTTGCCGCCAGCGGTGACGATGATCTCCTTCTTGCGGCCGGTGATCGAGAGGTAGCCGTCGGTCAAGCTGCCCAGGTCGCCGGTGTGGAACCATCCGTCGACGATGGCTTCGGCGGTGGCCTTTTCGTTGTTCCAGTAGCCGCTGAAGACGACCGGTCCGTTGAGCAGGACCTCGCCGTCTTCGGCGATCGCGATCTTCATGCCCTCGATCGGGCGGCCGACGCTGCCGACCTGCTGCTGCCCGGGCTGGTTGACGGTGACGGCGGCGGTGGTCTCGGTCAGCCCGTAGCCCTCGTAGATGGGGACGCCGGCGCCGCGGTAGAAGTGGCCCAGGCGCGCGCCGAGCGGACCGCCGCCCGATACCGCCGCCTCGCAGCGTCCGCCGAGCGCAGCGCGCAACTTGGCGTAGACCAGCTTGTCGAAGACCGTGTGCTTGAGGTTCAGCACCAATCCGGCCCCGCCGGTGTCCTGCGCCTTGCTCCACTCGATGGCGGTCGCGGCGGCCAGCGCGAAGATCTTTCCCTTGCCGCCGTCGACGGCCTTCTGCTCGGCCGAGTTGTAGACCTTCTCGAACACCCGGGGCACCGACAGCACGAAGTCCGGGGCGAAGGCCGCGAAGTGGTCGACCAGATGCGCGATGTCGCTGGTGTGGCCGACGACCACCTTGTTCTCCAAGGCGGTGACCGCGATGACTCGGGCGAAGACGTGGGCCAGCGGCAGGAACAGCAGGGTCGACTTGCCCTCGGTCATCATCGGGCCGAGTGCGGCGGTCACCGCGGCCGACTCGGCCATGAAGTTGGCGTGGGTCAGGACGACGCCCTTGGGCCGCCCGGTGGTACCCGAGGTGTAGATCAGGGTGGCCGCGTCGGCCGCGCTGGCCTGCTCGTGGCGGCTGTTCAGATCGGCGTCGGACACGCCCTTGCCGCGCTTGGTCAACTCGGCGATGGCACCCTCGTCGATCAGCAGCGTCTCGCGGATGCTGGCGCAGCCCTTGATGACTTCGCCGTGCGCGGCGAGGTGTGCCGGCGTTTCCAGAATCACCAGCGAGGTGCCCGAGTCCGACAGGATCCAGTTCACCTGATCGGACGAGGAGGTGTCGAAGATGGCGACGGTGGTCGCGCCGGCCCGCCAGATCGCGTAGTCGACCAGGGTCCACTCGTAGCGGGTCGCCGACAACAGTGCGACGCGATCGCCGGGCTGCACGCCCGACGCGATGAGGCCCTTGGCGACAGCGTCGACCTCGTCGGCGAACTGGGCGGCGGTCACGTTGACCCAGGTGCCGTTGGCGTAGCGGCGGAACAGCGGCATGGTGGGGCGCTCGGCACGGTACCGCAACACCGTGTCGACGCAGGTCGCAGACTGGTCGATCGAGAAATTGGCGGCCTTTGTCGATTCCTGCATGGTCGTGATCTCCAGTCGTAGGGAACGCGGAATGTCTGATTTGATTGACTGTCACGGTAGCAAGTCCGTGGCGGTCGTCACACCATGGTGCTCGGGTTGGTCCGTGGATGCTGGTCGTTGGGCGTTTCGGCGATAGAGTGAACACTCATAATGACCAACGATCACGCTAAGTCCTTCGACGACTTGGGCATCGACGACCGCGTTCGCCGTGCCCTGGACGACGTCGGCTACGAAACCCCGTCGCCGATCCAGGCAGCCACCATCCCACCGCTGATGGCCGGCCGTGATGTCGTCGGGCTCGCGCAGACCGGTACCGGCAAGACCGCCGCGTTCGCCGTCCCCATCCTGTCCCGGATCGATACCTCGGCGCGCAAACCGGCGGCCCTCGTGCTCGCGCCGACCCGCGAACTGGCGTTGCAGGTCGCCGAGGCATTCGGCCGCTACGCCTTCCATATTCCCGAGTTGCGCGTCCTGCCGATCTACGGCGGCCAGAGCTACGGCGTCCAGCTTTCGGGCCTGCGGCGGGGCGCCCAGGTCATCGTCGGCACCCCTGGCCGGGTCATCGACCACCTCGACAAGGGCACCCTGGACATCTCCGAGTTGGAGTTCCTCGTCCTCGACGAGGCCGACGAGATGCTGACGATGGGCTTCGCCGAAGACGTGGAGCGGATCCTGTCCGATACTCCCGATTCCAAGCAGGTTGCGCTCTTCTCCGCGACGATGCCCAAGGCGATCGGGCGACTGGCGCAGAAGTACCTCCACGATCCGGCCGAAGTCACCGTCAAGTCGTCGACGTCGACCGCGCAGAACATCACCCAAAAGTTTCTGCAGGTCTCTCATCAGCGAAAACTCGACGCTCTCACCCGTGTTCTGGAGGTGGAGCAGTTCGACGGGATGATCGTGTTCGTACGGACCAAGTCGGCCACCGAGGAACTCGCCGAGAAGCTGCGGGCGCGCGGGCATTCGGCGATGGCGATCAACGGCGACATGGTGCAGGCGCAGCGCGAGCGGACCATCAACCAGCTCAAGGACGGGTCGCTGGACATCCTGGTGGCGACCGATGTGGCGGCGCGCGGCCTCGACGTCGACCGGATCTCCCATGTGGTGAACTACGACATCCCGCACGACACCGAGTCCTACGTGCACCGGATCGGGCGCACGGGTCGCGCCGGCCGGTCGGGCACGGCGCTGTTGTTCGTGTCGCCGCGTGAGCGGCACCTGTTGCGGTCGATCGAGAAGGCGACGCGCCAGTCGCTCACCGAGATCGACTTGCCGTCGGCCGAGGATGTCAACGCCCAGCGCGTCGCCCGGTTCGCTGATTCGATCACCGAGAACCTCGCCTCGGACAACCTTGATCTGTTCCGTGGGCTGGTGGAGAACTATGCCCGCGAGCACGATGTGACGATGGCCGATATCGCGGCGGCGCTGGCGCTGGAGACGCGCGACGGCGCGTTCCTGATGTCGCCGGATCCGCCGCCCGGCGAACGTCGCGAACGTGAGCCGCGCGCCGAGCGTGCGCCGCGCGGCGGCGGGTCGTTCGCGGCCTATCGGATCGCCGTCGGCCGCAAGCACAAGGTGACCCCGGGCGCGATCGTCGGCGCCATCGCCAATGAGGGCGGGCTCTCCAGGGGAGACTTCGGGAACATCAGCATCCGGGACGACTATTCGATCGTCGAACTGCCGGCCGATCTCGATGCGGATACGATGGCCCTGCTCAAGCACACCCGCATCGGGCGCAATTCCATCGACCTGCGCCGGGACATGGGTCCGCCGCGCACGCGCGGCGGCGGTGGCCACAAGGGCGGTCCCCGGGATGGGAACCGTCGTCCGAATCCGAAGGTTGCCGGCCGGCGCGGCAAGTACTGAGAGCCAATCAAGTACTGAGACCCAATCTTTGCCGGGGCGCAGTGCGTTCTGAGATGTGGCGTGCGTAACAATGGGAACCCGGTGCGCGATTAGACCGTTGGACTACGCGGACATCCACCCAAAGCGCCCCCCAGCGAGGAGACAGTCGATGATGCCGGAGATTTCGGCCGCACAAGCCGTCGAGCATGCACAGCGCGGGGACGCCGTGATTCTGGACGTTCGGCCTCAGGTAGTCCGTCACCAGGGCAGTGTGCCCGGCGCGGTCGTCGTGGAGCCCGCCGAGTTGACGGGCCGGCTGCGCGTGAATTCGCAGGTTCGCCGCGATGCCGAGGTTGCCGTAATCGCCCTCAACGCGCAGGCCGAGGAGATCGAGTCCCGCCTGTCGCGTCTCGGATTCACCCGCCTCGTCCGGATCGCCGGTGGTTTCCGGGCGCTGCGCGGCGAGCGCGCCTAGTTTCGCCGCCCGTCAGCGGGCCAATGCTCCTCTGATCAGTTCCGCGGTCTCGTCGGGATTGGGGTCGCGCCGTACGACCAGTCCTTTGGCGAATGACAGTTTGTCGCCGTTGTGGCGCGGCACCACGTGTAGATGGGTGTGGAAAACCGTCTGCATCGCCGCTCGGCCGTCGTTGACGAGGAGATTGACCCCGTCGGCGCCCACGGCGTGGCGCATCGCGCCGGCGACCTTCTGGCCGGCGGCGAAGAGCTGTCCACCGGCCTCGGGGGCGAGATCTACCAGACCTCGTGAGTGTGTCCGCGGGACGAGCAGCGTGTGCCCGCGCATGACGGGCCGGATGTCGAGGAATCCCACGACGTTCTCGTCGGAGTAGACCTCGCGGGCCGGGGATCGGCCGGCGACGATGTCGCAGAAGATGCAGTCGGGCATGGCCGGACCCTACCGGAACTGCGTCGGCTGCCGCAGTCGCGCGGCGGCCTGCTCCGGGGCGACCGCGACACGGCGTTGGCGTTTGATGGTCTCAGATCGCGTGGCGGACGGCGGTGATCGAGGGTTCGTTTCCTTCGGGGTCAGGCGGGCTGCGGGCCGTCGACGTTCACGGTAAGAGCGCCGGTGCCCGAGCGGGTGATGATTTCCTGCGAGGATGTCGGGCCGGCATTCACTTCGCGGTGCACCAGGTGCTTGGGGATGTGGACGAAGTCGCCCGGTCCCGCGTCGACGGAGTCGCGGCCGCCGGGACCGAACTCGATGCGCACCGTTCCCTCGATGACGTAGACCGAGGTCTCGTGTTCGCCGTGATGGTGCCACCCTGATGCCACACCGGGCTCGGTGCGGACGTATCCCGACCAGAGTCCTTCGACGGCGATGGCCTGCTCGCGCACCTTCCCCGGTGTGGGATCGGCGAGCCGCCGGTCTGCCGGATGGACGCCGCGCACCGCTGCCGGTTCGCTCATCGCCGGTCCCCTTTCCGTGCGGAACGGGATTAAGCCTACGCCGGTGTCCGGCATCGGCTAAAGATAACGATTGGGTAACGATGTACCGTCGCCGCAGGTGGGAGGGGCGGGCGCGACTCGCCGTCGCGTGAGCAGGACGTTTCATCCGCGCGTGTGAAGCAGGTCACGGGCCGCAAAAAGCTACTCGTGAGACTACTGGCCGGTATACCGACGGGTCACCCTAAAACATGAGGGACGCCTCATTTTCCCGTGCGAGGATGGACCGCGAATCCCAAACCGATCCCTTACTGAGGAGCACACCTGTGACCATCGACCAGGACCGCACCGCCACCGCCCGCGCCGACGCACACGCCGTGTCCGAGGCGCTCATCGACCGGATCGCCGATGGGGAGGCCTACGCGGTCGCGTTCGGTGGACAGGGCGCCGCGTGGTTGCCGACGCTGGCCGAGCTCGTCGTCGACGCCGAGCTGCAGCGCCATTTCGAGCAGACTCTGCTCGCGTCGCAGCGACTGCTCGAACCCGTCGCCGCGGAACTGTCGATGGCCGCGCCCGACGGGTTCGACCCGCTGCGCTGGGTCGAGGTCCTCGACGCCGGCGATGCCCTCGATGACACGATGGCGGACACCGGTGAATACCTGCCCGACGACAACGCGCTGCTGGCCGCGGCGGCCTCGTTGCCGGGCATCCTGCTGGCCCAGCTCGCCGCACTCTCCTCCCTCCGCAAACAGGGCCTCGATACCGACCAGTACCCGCCGACCAGCGTCGTCGGCCACTCGCAGGGCTGCCTCGCCGTCGACGCCGTCCGGGTGGGCGAGAACCTCGTCGCCGGCCCGGGCGAGGGTGCGCTGCTGGCCCTGGCCCGGCTGATCGGTGCCGCCGCAACCGTCGTTGCCGCCCGTCGCGGGCTCAGCGCCGCCGCCGACGGATCGCCCATGCTTTCGGTCACCAACGTCGTTCCCGCCCGGATCGACGAAGTGCTGGCGCAGTACCGGTCCACGGCCGCCGATGGTGAGCGCGGGCTTCCCGTCGTCGCGCTGCGCAACGGGCGCCGCGGGGTCGTCCTCTCCGGCGCGCCAGTCCACCTGGCCGCACTGCAGACGCACTGCGAGCAGATCGCCGCGCAGGAGGCGGCCGACCGGAAGAACAAGCTGACCGGCGGCACCCCCTTTGCGCCGACCTTCGATCCGCTGGCCGTCTCGGTGGCGTTCCACCACCCCGAAATGTCCGACGCGGTGGATCTGGTGCGGGAGTGGGCCGAGCGTTGCGGCCTCGACACCGAATGGGCGCACCGCCAGGCGGGTGCCGTCCTCGTCGACCCGGTCGACTGGGTATCGATCATCGACGAGGCCAAGGCCGACGGCGCCAAGTGGATCATCGATCTCGGCCCCGCCGACGTGGTCACCCGCCTCACCGCGCCACTGGTCCGCGGCGCCGGTGTGGGAGTCATCCCGGCCGCGCTGCGCGGCGGGCAGCGCAACCTGTTCGCCCCGGGCGGGGTGCCCGAGGTGGCCCATCGATGGGACCGCTACGCCCCGCGTCTGGCCGTGCTGCCCGACGGCCGGCCGGTCATCGACACCGCCTTCACGAGGCTGACCGGCCGCTCACCCATGCTGCTCGCGGGAATGACCCCCACCACGGTCGATCCGGCGATCGTCGCTGCCGCGGCCAACGCCGGCCATTGGGCCGAACTCGCCGGCGGTGGCCAGGTCACCGAGGAGATCTTCGCCGACAACGTCGCGCGACTGACCGAGCTGCTCGAACCCGGCCGCCAGGCACAGTTCAACGCGCTCTACCTCGACCCGTACCTGTGGAAGCTGCAGCTGGGCGGCAAGCGCCTCGTGCAGAAGGCACGGGCCCAGGGCGCCCCGCTCGACGGTGTGATCGTCTCGGCCGGCATCCCCGAACTGGCGGACGCGGTCGCGCTGGTCGATGAGTTGATCGACGCCGGCCTGCACTATGTCGCGTTCAAGCCGGGCACGGTCGCGCAGATCCGCGACGTCGTCCGCATCGCGGCCGAAGTTCCCCATCATCCGGTGATCGTCCAGATCGAGGGTGGTCGCGCCGGAGGCCACCACTCGTGGGAAGACCTCGACGACCTGCTGCTCGCCACTTACGCCGAGTTGCGCGCCCGCGCCAACGTGGTGATCTGTGTCGGCGGCGGCATCGGGACCCCCGAGCGCGCCGCAGAGTACCTGTCCGGCCGGTGGTCGCTGGCCCACGACTATCCGGTGATGCCGCTCGACGGCATCCTGATCGGCACCGCGGCGATGGCGACCGCCGAGGCGACGACGACCCCCGAGGTCAAAGAACTGCTGGTCCAGACGCAAGGGTGCGATGAGTGGATCGGCGCCGGCCATGCCACCGCCGGAATGGCGTCGGGCCGTAGTCAGCTCGGTGCCGACATCCACGAGGTCGACAACAGCGCGTCGCGTTGCGGGCGGCTCCTCGATGAGGTGGCCGGCGACGGCGACGCCGTCGCGGCCCGGCGCGACGAGATCATCGCCGCCCTCGCCGGCACTGCCAAGCCCTACTTCGGCCACGTGGCGACTATGACCTACGAGCAATGGCTGCGCCGCTACGCGACCCTCGCCGTCGGAGAGTCCGGCGACGCGCTGCCCTGGGCGGACACCACCTGGGAGCAGCGGTTCGTCGAGATGTGCCAGCGCGCCGAGGCGCGGTTGCACGAGGCTGATCGCGGCGAGATCGAGACCCTCTTCGCCACGGCGCCCGACGCCCACGCCAGCGTCGACCGCCTCGTTGGCGCCTACCCGGCCGCCGCGACCGACATCCTGCACCCCGCCGACGTCGCCTTCTTCCTCGGGCTGTGCAAAACCCCGGGCAAGCCGGTCAACTTCGTCCCCGTCGTCGATGCCGACGTTCGCCGCTGGTGGCGCAGCGACTCGCTGTGGCAGGCACACGACCCGCGCTACGGCGCCGACGAGGTGTGCGTCATCCCCGGCCCGGTTGCGGTCGCCGGGATCACCGAGGCCGACGAGCCGGTCGGCGATCTGCTCGACCGTTTCGAGGCGGAGCTGGTCGGGGAGTTGACCCGCGCCGGCGAGCCGGTCGTCGAGATTGATGCGCGCCGTCGTGATGCGGCCGGTGCCGCCGGATCGATCGCGGCCATCCTCTCGGCCGCAGATGTGCGCTGGGCCGGACGCATCGTGCCCAACCCCGCGCTGCGACTGGGCCATCCCGACCACTGGACGATCCTCGCCGAGGATGCCGCCGAACACCCGTCCTCCGGTGCCGTGTTGCGCCGCCGGGACGACGACCGCTTCGACCTGGTCGTGCCGATCGGCGCCACCTCGACGATCATCCCGCTGACCGTCGCATCGTCGGTGCTCGACGGCGGCGCCCCGCTCGTCGGGATCGACGACGCCGGCTCCGCGATGGCGCAGATCGTGGCGATCGCCGCCGGCGGCAGGCTCGCACCCATCGAGGTCTCGCCGTCGGGTGAACTGACCGCGCAGGCGGTGATCGAGTGGGATCCCGACTTTGCCGCCGACCATCGCGGGGTCACCACCGCGACGCTGCCGTCGACGCTGGCCCCCGAGCCGGGCCACACCGTGCCCGACGCGCTCGTCGGCCTCACCTGGCCGTCGGTCTTCGCCCTGATCGGCGCCGCGCGCACCGAGAGCGGTGCCCCCGTGGTCGAGGGTCTGCTCGACTTGGTGCATCTCGACCACGCCATCGGCATCGAGTCGCCGATCCCGGCGCAGCGCGCCACCCTGACCGCGACCTCCACGCTGCGCGGGGTCGCCGACACCACCGTCGGCCGCGTTCTGACTGTCGACGTCGAGTTGCACGACGGGCCGACCCTCGTGGCCGTGCTGGCCGAGCGCTTCGCCATTCGTGGACGCCTGGGCGGCGGCGAGCTCGCCGACCCGATCCGCGCCGGCGGGAAGCCCGGCGACGAGCGCGACGCCACCCGCAAGTTCGTGCGGACGGCCACCATCGTCGCACCCCGCGCAATGAATGGCTTCGCCCTGGTATCGGGTGACCACAACCCCATTCACACCGACGCCAACGCGGCGGCGCTGGCCGGACTCGGCGAGCCGATCGTGCACGGCATGTGGCTGTCGGCGGCGGCCCAGCAGGTCGTCACCGCTCGCGACACGCGGCGCGGCGGGGCTCCCCGCCCGATCGAGGGCTGGACGATCCGCTTCCTCGGCATGGTCCGCCTCGGCGACCGAGTGGACGTGCGGGTCGACCGTGTCGGTCTCGACCGAGGACGCGAGGTCGTCGAGGTCACGATGAAGGTCGGCGGCGAGCTCGTCGCTGCGGCGACCGCACTGCTGGCGGCACCGCTGACCGTCTACGCCTTCCCCGGGCAGGGTATCCAGAGTAAGGGCATGGGCTTGGCGGCGCGGTCGCAGTCGGCGGCCGCCCGCGACGTGTGGGACCGCGCCGACGCGCACACCCGCGAAGCGCTGGGATTCTCGATCCTGGCCGTCGTGCGGGACAACCCGACGACCCTCGTCGCCAACGGCACGACCTACCACCATCCCGACGGGGTGCTGTTCCTGACCCAGTTCACCCAGGTGGCCATGGCGACCCTCGGTGTCGCGCAGGTCGCCGAGCTGCGCGAATCCGGCGGCTTCGTCGAGAACGCGATCACCGCCGGGCACTCGGTCGGCGAATATAACGCGCTCGCCGCATGCGTGGGCGTCCTCCCGCTCGAAGCAGTCCTGGAGGTGGTGTTCCAGCGCGGTGAGGCGATGCACCACCTGGTCCCGCGCGACGCCAAGGGCAACAGCGAGTACCGGATGGCAGCCATCCGGCCCAGCCAGTTCGGTCTCACCGACGACGACGTCACCGGCTTCGTCGACGGGATCGCCGATGCGACCGGCGAGTTCCTCGAGGTGGTGAACCTGAACCTGCGCGGCTCCCAGTACGCGATCGCCGGTACGGTGCGCGGCCTGGCCGCCCTGGAGGTGGAGATCGAGCGCCGCGTCGCCGAGTTCGGCGGCAAGCGCGCCTTCATCCTGGTTCCCGGGATCGACGTGCCCTTCCACTCGACGGTGCTGCGGGCCGGCGTGCCCGCGTTCCGCGAGCGGTTGGACGCCCTGCTGCCGGCGCACATCGACCCGCAGATCCTGGTGGGGCACTACATCCCCAACCTCGTGCCGCGGCTGTTCAACCTGGGCCGCGAGTTCATCGCCGAGATCGCCGGCCTGGTGCCGTCCGAGCCGTTGAACGAGGTGCTCGCCAACTTCGAGTCCTGGTCCTCGCGCCCGGCCGAGCTGACCCGCATCATTCTCATCGAGCTGTTGGCCTGGCAGTTCGCGAGCCCGGTGCGGTGGATCGAGACGCAGGACCTGCTGTTCGCCCCCACGAGCCGTGGGGGCCTCAACGTGGGCCGATTCGTCGAGATCGGGGTGAAGTCCGCGCCGACGCTGTCGGGTCTGGCGGCCAACACCCTGAAGCTGGACCAGTTCGCCGCCGCCGACGCCGAGATCCTCAACATCGAGCGCGACACCGCAGTCCTGCTCGCCGCCGACGAGGGGGCCGAGCCGGAGGCGGAGTCCGCGACGGCGACCGAGTCGGCGGGCGACGAGGGTGCCGCCCCGGTGGCAAGTGCCCCGGTGGCAAGTGCCCCGGCGGTCCCCGCGGCGACTCCCGCCGCGGCGGGACCGCGTCCCGGCGACCTGGCGTTCGCCCCGGCCGACGCGGTGCGCGCGGTGATCGCGCAATGGACCAAGATCCGCGTCGAGCAGATCGGCGCGGCCGACACCATCGAGGCGCTCTGTGACGGGGTCTCGTCGCGCCGCAACCAGTTGCTGCTCGATATCGGGGCCGAGTTGGGTCTCGGTGCGATCGACGGCGCCGCGGAGGCACCGTTGACGGCGCTGGGGGAGTCGGTCAACACGCTGGCCCGCGGCTACCGGGCCCTCGGTCCGGTGCTGTCCGATGCGGTGGGCGATCAGCTGCGGCGCATCGCCGGCCCGCTGGGCAAACGGCCCAACTACCTCACCGAACGCGTCACCGAGGTGTGGCAGCTCGGTCCGGGCTGGGCCACCCACGCGGCCGTAGCGGTCTCGATGGGCACCCGCGACGGTGACAGTGTGCGCGGCGGAGCCCTGGGCGACCTGGCCGACGGGCCACTGGCCAATCTCGCGGCCTTCGACGCCGTCATCGACCGCGCCGTGCAGGCCGTCGGAGCCGCCCACGGGATTGCCGTGGCGCTCCCCGCCAGCGGCGGCGAGGCCGGCGGCACCGTTGATGCCGCTGCCCTCGGTGACTTTGCCGAGCAGCTGACCGGGCGCAGCGGCGTCCTAGCCACGGCGGCGCGGACCGTGCTGCACCAGCTCGGCCTCGACGATGTCGCACCGGTCGGCCTCGACGTCGATGAGGACGCCGCTGTTCTCGCCGACCGGGTCGCCGCCGAGCTCGGCGCGGACTGGGTGCGCACCGTGGCGCCGGTCTTCGACGAGCGCCGCGCGGTGCTGATCGACGATCGGTGGGCCAGTGCCCGCGCCGACCTGGCGCAGCTGTGGCTGGCCGGCGCCGACGAGCTCGATGCGGCATTCCTCGAAAAGACCGGGACCTTCCGCGGCGCGGGGGCGACGATCGCCGAGCACGCCACCTGGTGGCAGGGTAAGTCGCTGACCCGCGAGCGCGACGTTCACGCCCGCGTGTTTGCCGCCATCGCGCAGCAGGCCGCCGACCCGACGCCCGGCGACTACGCCGAGGACATCGCGGTCGTCACCGGTGCGGCCGACGGATCGATCGCCGGCGCTGTCGTGGCCGGGCTGCTCGGCGGCGGGGCGACCGTCATCGCGACCACCTCGCGGCTGACGTCGCAACGACTGGACTTCTTCAAGCAGCTCTATCGCGAGCACGCCCGCTATGGTGCGGCGCTGTGGGTGGTGCCGGCGAATCTCGCGAGCTACACCGATGTCGACTCACTAGTTGAATGGGTCGGCGACGAGCAGTCGCAGACCCTCGGCGGGGCGACCGAGGTCACCAAGGAGGCCATGCGCCCGACCCTCCTGTTCCCCTTCGCCGCGCCGCGGGTGGCCGGTGATCTCACCGACGCCGGCGCGCGCGCCGAGGCGGAGATGAAGGTCCTGCTGTGGACGGTCGAGCGGATGATCGGCGGGCTGTCGGGTCTGCACGCGGACCACAACATCGACGCGCGCCTGCACGTCGTGCTACCGGGGTCGCCCAACCGTGGAATGTTCGGCGGCGACGGTGCCTACGGTGAGGCGAAGGCAGCGCTCGACGCCGTGGTCACCCGCTGGTCGGCGGAGTCCTCGTGGGGCTCGCGGACCACCCTGGCCCATGCGCTCATCGGCTGGGTGCGTGGCACTGGTCTCATGGGTGGCAACGATCCGATGGTCGCCGCCGTGGAGGCCGCCGGGGTACGCACCTGGAGCACCGCCGAGATGGCCGCCGAGCTACTCGCGCTGTGCACCCCCGAGCAGCGTGCGACGGCCACTGCCAAACCGCTGCAGGTGGACCTCACCGCCGGTCTCGACCCGTCGATCGACCTCAAGGCCCTGGCCGACGTCGCTGCCGAACAGGCAGCGGAATCCGCTGAACCCGCCGCCCAGGAGGCATCGGCCACGGCCGGCATCGACGCGCTGCCGCACCCGGCCCGCGCGCCCCGCGAGGCGCCGGTGGCCTGGCCCGAGGTCGGCGTGAAGCCCGAAGACTTCGTCGTCATCGTCGGAGCCGGGGAGGTCGGGCCGTACGGTTCGGCGCGCACCAGGTTCGAGATGGAGGTGACCGGCGAGTTGTCGGCGGCCGGGGTCGCCGAACTCGCGTGGAGCACCGGGCTGATCACCTGGGAGGAGAACCCGAAGCCGGGTTGGTATGACGCCGAGACCGGCGATGCGGTGCCCGAGTCGGAGATCGCCGACCGCTATCACGACGCGGTGGTGGCCCGCTGTGGCATCCGCCGCTACGTCGATGACGGTGCGATGATCGAGAATTCTTCGCCGCTGTTGGAGTCGGTCTTCCTCGACGAGGATTTGACCTTCACCGTCTCGTCGGAGGAAACGGCCCGTGCCTTCGTCGCGGCCGACCCCGAGCACACCCGGATCGCACCGGTGGCCGGCACCGGCGACTTTGCGGTCACGCGTCTGGCCGGAACCGAGATCCGCGTTCCGCGCCGATTCGAGTTGAGCCGCACCGTCGGCGGACAGATCCCGACGGGCTTCGACCCGGTGCGCTGGGGCGTCACCCCGGACATGGCGAGTTCGATCGACCGGGTCGCCCTGTGGAATCTCGTCGCCACCGTGGACGCGTTCCTGTCCAGCGGATTCACGCCGGAAGAACTGATGCGGTGGGTCCACCCGACGCTGGTCGCCAACACCCAGGGCACCGGCATGGGCGGCATGACGTCGATGCGCTCGCTCTACGTCGACACGCTGCTCGGCGAGTCCAAGGCCAACGACATCCTGCAGGAGGCCCTGCCCAATGTCGTTGCCGCCCACGTCGTCCAGTCCTACATCGGCAGCTACGGATCGATGATCCACCCGGTTGCCGCCTGTGCCACCGCCGCGGTGTCGGTGGAGGAGGGCGCCGACAAGATCCGCCTCGGCAAAGCCCTGTTCGCGGTTGCCGGCGGGTTCGACGACCTGGGCATTGAGGGGATTGTCGGCTTCGGTGACATGTCGGCGACGGCAGACTCGGCGGCGATGGCCGCCCGCGGCATCGACGAGCGCCGCTACTCGCGGGCCAACGACCGTCGACGCGGCGGCTTCGTCGAATCGCAGGGCGGCGGCACGGTGCTGCTGGCCCGCGGCGATGTCGCGGCGCAGTTCGGCCTGCCCGTGCTCGGGGTCGTCGCGTTCGCGCAGAGCTTCGGCGATGGTGTGCACACGTCGATCCCGGCGCCCGGAATCGGTGCACTCGGTGCGGCCCGTGGTTCGCTCGAGTCGCCGCTGGCCCGGTCGTTGCGCGAATTGGGTTGTAGCTCAGACGATGTCGCGGTGGTTTCCAAGCACGACACGTCAACGAAGGCCAACGACCCGAATGAGTCGAAGCTGCACGAGCACCTCGCGTCGGCCATCGGGCGCAGCGACGGCGCCCCGCTGTTCGTCGTGTCGCAGAAGGCGCTGACCGGCCATGCCAAGGGCGGCGCGGCGGCCTTCCAGCTGATCGGGCTGTGCCAGGTGCTGAACTCCGGCATCATCCCGCCCAACCGAAGCCTCGACTGCGTCGACGACGCGCTGGCGGAGTACGACCGGCTCGTGTGGCCGACGACCCCGATGCGGATGGGTGGGCAGTTCGAGTTGAAGGCGGGTCTGTTGACGTCGCTCGGCTTCGGCCACGTGTCGGGTCTGATTGCGGTTGTTCATCCGGAGGCGTTCATCGCCTCGTTGCCGGTCGACGAGCGGGAGGCCTATCGGGCCCGCCGCGCCGAGCGGCTGCGCGACGGTCAGCAGCGGATCCTCGCCGCGATGTGCGGCGGCGACCCGGCGTACCGCCGGCCGGCCGGCCGGCGCTTCGACGATGCCGCCGACCAGAGTGAGGGCAGCCAGGAGGCTGCACTGCTGCTCGACGACGATGCGCGGCTGGACTCCGGCGGGGCGTACCGCGTGGGGTGCCACCGGTGACCGTGCTCGGGGTGGGGCTCGACATCGTGTCGATCCCCGGGTTCGCCGAGCAGATGCGCCAGCCGGGGACGCGGTTCGCTGAGGCGTTCACCGCCGGTGAGCGACGTGACGCCCGGTCGGGCGCCGGTGATGCCGAGCGTTCCCTGGCCGCCCGCTGGGCCGCCAAGGAGGCGGTGATCAAGGCGTGGTCGGTGAGCCGTTTCGCGCGCCGGCCGGCACTGCCGATGATCGTGCACTCCGACATCGAGGTGGTGACCGACAACTGGGGTCGCCCGGCGATCCGGTTGTCGGGAGCCATCGGAGACTTCCTCGCCCAGGCGCGGATCCATGTATCGCTCACCCACGACGGCGACACGGCCGCGGCCGTGGCGATCCTGGAAGAGGGGGAAGGCGGTGCAGGCGGGTAGAACGGTGCAGGCGGGTAGAACGGTGCTCGCGGCTAGGGGCCGAGCTTGTCCTGCTCGCCCAGCAGATAGCCGCCGAGCATCAACTTGAGCTCGCTCACAACGGCGGCGCGATCCTGGCCCGCCTGCACGGAGAAGCTCAGCGCGGAGTACGCGGTGTGCACCAGCAGGCGGGCCATCGTCTTGCGCCGAGCACGCTGGTGCGGCGTCAGCGGCGCGAGAATGTGCTCCACCTGCTCGGCCAGGGCTTGCTCGTTGAGCGCGGCGGTGGCGCGCGTCGCGGGCGTGGACTGCACCGCCAGCCAGACGGCCCGCCGCGAGGGGTCGTGCTGCCACAACGCGGCGAGATGGTCGAGGAAGCGCTCGAGGAGATGCGGCCACTCCAACGACGGGATCGCCGAACCCAGTTCGACCAACTCGGCCTGCACCGCCACGGTGTCCTGCCGGTCCAACTCGCACACGATCACATATTTGTTCGCGAAGAACTGGTACAGCGTGCCGATCGGCACATCAGCGCGGGCGGCGATCTCCTCACACGTCATCGACTCGAAGCCGACGTCGGTGAGAAGATCGCGCGCCACCGCGAGCATGGTGTCAAACTTCCGTCGGCTGCGCTCCTGCGCGGGCCGTCGCCGGGGGACCAGTGGTGTTGTCGTCGGGTCGCCCATATCGGGTGCGGCTAGATCTTGAGGTCGCGGCGCAATTTGGCCACGTGGCCGGTGGCCCGCACGTTGTACTGGGCCACTTCGATCCGCCCGTCGGGTCCGACGACGAACGTGGACCGGATGACACCCTGGACCGTCTTGCCGTAGAGCTTCTTCTCGCCGAACGCGCCCCACCGCGCCAGCACCGTCTTGTCCGGGTCGGACAGCAACGGGAAGGTCAAACCGTCGGCATCGGCGAACCTGGCCAACTTCTCGGGTTTGTCGGGGGAAATCCCGACCACATCGAGGCCCGCATCATTCAGCTCGTGCAGGTTGTCCCGGAAGTCGCACGCCTGCTTCGTACAGCCCGGCGTCATCGCTGCCGGGTAGAAGTAGACGATGACTCGCCGCCCGGCGTAGTCGGCCAGGGAGACCGGTGTGCCGGTCGAATCAGTGAGGGTGAAACCGGGTGCCGGATCACCGACGGACAGGCGCTGATTGGCGGACATGCGTCTGAGGCTAGCCGATCGGCGCCGGGTCCCGTCCCGATCGCCGTCCGCCGGCGGCCGGGCCGCAGAGTATCCTCAAACGTCGAGTGCAGTACCGCAGCGAGAAGGAGATCCCCCAGTGGCCGACGACACCGAGCGCATCGAGCAGCAGATCGCCCAGGCCCGCGAGGACCTGGCATCGACGCTCGACCAGCTGGCCGACCGAGCCAATCCGCAACGGTTGGCCGACGATGCCAAGGCGCGGGCCGTCGAAACCCTGCAGAAGCCCGCCGTGAAGTACCCGCTTATCGGTGCCGGGGCACTGGTGGCAGTCTTGGCCATCCGCAAGCTGCGCGGCGGGCAGCGGTGAGTCGGCGGTGGCGGCTGGCGGCGCTCGCGCTCGCGCTCGGCGTCGTCCTGGGTGCCGCCGGTTGTACGAAGGCGCCGACGTATCCTGACCAGGTTCAAAAGGTCACCGGCTTTCAGAACGAGGCGCGCCCGACGCTGGCGGTGACCGGCTGGCAGGGCAAGCCGCTCAAGGACGCCGCCGTCGGGGTGATGCCCGGTGCACCGGTCGAGGTCACCACTCGCGACGGCATGTTGTCCGATGTGGCGGTGTCCGGCCCGACAGGTCGCGTGCCCGGGCGGATCAGCGACGATGGACGGCACTGGCAGTCGACGGGGACCTTGTCGTTCGGGGCCCATTACACCTTGACCGCCGCGGCGCGCGGCGTCGCGGGGGAGCGGGCCGAGCAGGTCGGCTTCACGACGAGTTCGGCGTCGAGTTTCGCCGATGTGTCGACAACGGTCGGCGACGGCGAGATCGTGGGCGTCGGCCAAACCGTGCCGATCAACTTCGACGCACCAGTCACCGATAAGCGCAACGCGCAGCGGGCGATCACCGTCACCACCGACCCGCCGGTCGAGGGCGCGTTCTACTGGCTCAACGACTCGATGGTCCGGTGGCGGCCCGAACACTTCTTCGCGCCGGGCACCAAGGTGTCGATCTCGGTGCGCGCCAAGGGAATCGACCTCGGAGACGGCGTGTTCGGTGCTAGCAACCTGACGACGCACTACACGGTTGGGCGTCGCTTTGTGGCGATCGCCGACGACAAGAACAAGCAGATCGTCGTCTTCGTCGACGGCAAACAGGTGCGCACCATGCCGACCTCGATGGGCAAGGACTCGACCCCGACCAACCCTGGGATCTATATGGTCGCCGAGCGGGTGCCCAGCGTGATCATGGACTCGTCGACCTACGGCGTGCCGGTGAAGTCCGCTGCGGGCTACCGCGAGGTCGTGTACAACGCCTCCCGTATCTCGTTTAGCGGGATCTACGTCCACGCGGCGCCCTGGTCGCTCGGGCAGCAGGGCAACACCGACGTCAGCAACGGCTGTCTCAACGTGAGCGACGAGAACGCGCTCTGGTTCCGCGAGAACGCCAAACGCGGCGATGTGGTGATTGTCAAGAACACCGTCGGTCCGACCTTGCCCGGCGACGACGGGCTCGGCGACTGGAACGTCCCGTGGAACGTGTGGAAGAAGGGTAACGCCTGAGGCCCGCGAAGCGGCGGGCAGATAGCGCCGCTACCAGCTGATTTCGTCTCTCGGTCACGGTGGTGCTAGTGTCTTGAGGTCGCATTCGCGAGCGCCATTAGCTCAATTGGCAGAGCAGCTGACTCTTAATCAGCGGGTTCGGGGTTCAAGTCCCTGATGGCGCACCACCACCCCCACCGGGTCACCCGGTGGGGGATTTCTCTTTGTGGCCGATACCGGCCGGCGAATATGATCGGAACGGATAATTCGCCTACACTGGACCGTGATCCGCACGCGTCGCCGGTGTCCGCACCCGGGGTTCGGTCTGCGTGCGTTGGAATCGTTCAGATCGATGGTTGGAGAATGATGGGTTACCCCCGTGTCAGCGCCCGTGGTCGCCGCGTGCCGGTTGTCCTTCTTGCCGCATTGCTGGCGTTGGTCGGTCTGCTGAGTTCGTGCACCAAAGCGGCGACCTACCCGGACACGGTGGGCGACTCGTCCCAGTTCGCCGATCTGGCCGCACCGGAACTGACCGTCACCGGGCTGGGGGATGCGGCACTCAAGGAGAACGCGATCGGCGTTCAGCCCGGGTCGCCGGTCACGGTGCGCACCGAGCAGGGCTCCCTGACGAACGTCAAGGTGACCAGTGGTGGGCGGGAAGTGCCCGGCGAAGTCACCGGGAACGGCTCCACCTGGACCAATACGGTGCCGATGGAGTTTGCGAGCAAGTACACGGTGACCGCACAGGCCACTGGTGTGGGCGGCACCTCCGACCTCCAGCGCTCCTTCACCACGAGTTCGGCCAACAACTTCACGATGCCCTACCTTGTACCGCGCAACGGTGAGGTCGTCGGTGTCGGACAGCCGATCTCGGTGAAGTTCGACGAGCCGATCGCCAATCGCAAAGCCGTTCAGGATGCGATCGTCATCACCACCGATCCGCCGGTCGAGGGTGCCTTCTACTGGGTCAGCCCGCAGGATGTGCGCTGGCGTCCGGCGGAGTTCTGGAAGTCGGGGACCAAGGTGAGCGTCGCGGTCAACGTGTTCGGCATCGACCTCGGTGACGGCGTCTACGGCCAGAGGAACGTGAAGTCGAACTTCCGTATCGGCCGGCAGCTGCTCATCACCGCCGACGACAAGACCAAGATGGTGACCTTCGAGCGCGACGGCAAGGTCATACGCCGGATGCCGACTTCGATGGGCAAGCCCGATACGCCGACCGACCACGGCATCTACATCGTCGGCGACAAGCACGCGCACCTCGTCATGGACTCCTCGACGTATGGCGTGCCGATCAACTCGGCCGACGGGTACCGCACGCCGGTCGACTACGCGACGCAGATGTCTTACAGCGGCATCTACTTCCATTCTGCACCCTGGTCGATGTGGGCGCAGGGCAACACCAACACCAGTCATGGGTGTCTCAACCTGAGCCCGGCGGACGCGCTGTGGGTGATGAACACCACCTTGCGGGGAGATCCGGTCACGGTCAAGAACACCAGCGGCCCGCCGCTGTCGGGGACCGACGGGCTCGGCGACTGGAACATTCCGTGGGAGCGGTGGAAGAAGGGCAACGCCTGACCGGGCCCCCTCGGGGCGGTGTTACGCTCACCGTTATGGCAGACAATTCCCCTTGGGCCACCGATGAATTGCGGGCACTGCGCGAGATGACGCGCGCCTTCTGTGAGAAGGAAATCGTGCCCAACGGTGACAAGTTCCGCGAGCAGCACCACGTCGATCGCGACCTCTGGAACAAGGCCGGCGAGGTCGGCCTGCTGTGCATGTCCATCCCCGAGGAATATGGCGGTGGCGGCGGCACGTTCGCCCATGAGGCGGTTCTCATGGAGGAGCTCTCCCGGATCGCGGACTCGTCCTGGGGCGTGAGCCTGCACAACGCCATCGTCGCGCACTATCTGCTGGCGTACGGTTCGGAGGAGCAGAAGCAGCACTGGTTGCCGAAGATGGCGACCGGCGAGGTCGTCGGTGCCATCGCGATGACCGAGCCGGGCACCGGGTCAGATCTGCAGAGCGTCAAGACCAAGGCCATCAAGGACGGCGACGACTACGTCATCGACGGATCCAAGACATTCATCACCAACGGCGGCCAGGCGGACCTGATCGTCGTGGTTGCCAAGACCGACCCGAATGAGGGCGCCAAGGGCATCTCGCTGATCCTCGTCGAGGCTGAGCGCGAGGGCTACAGCCGGGGCCGGGTGCTCGACAAGATCGGCCAGCGCGGTCAGGACACGTCGGAGCTGAACTTCGACGGTGTGCGGGTGCCGCAGACGAACCTCCTGGGTTCCGAAGAGGGGCAGGGGTTCATCCAATTGATGCAGCAACTGCCGCAGGAGCGCCTGATCATCGCCGTCACATCCGTGTCCGGCATGGAGACGGCGGTGGAGCACACGGTCGCCTACACCAAGGAGCGGGAAGCATTCGGGAAGCCGGTGTTCGCCTTCCAGAACACCAAGTTCAAGCTCGCCGAGTGCGCCACCGAGGCGCGGATCGGGCGGGTCTTCGTCGACGACTGCATCATCAAGCACATCAACGGCGAATTGGACATCCCGACCGTCGCGATGGCGAAGTGGTGGACTAGCGACCGGTCGCAGGTCGTCGCCGATGAATGCCTGCAGTTGTTCGGCGGGTACGGCTACATGAACGAATACCCGATCGCGCGCATGTGGGCCGACAACCGGGTGCAGAAGATTTACGCGGGCACCAACGAGATCATGAAGGAAGTTATCGCGCGCTCCCTGTAGCGTTGTACCGCATGGGTAGCGGCCGTCGGCGCATCGTGTGGCTCGCAGTCTCGGCGGCGCTCGCCTCGGGTGCCCTGGTTCCCGTCGGCAGGTCGGCTGCCGCGCAGATGCTCCCCAGTTCGGGATGCGTGAATGATGCGCCCGCAAAGCCGACACCACATCCGATTGGCCCCGCGGACATGTTGCCGAAGGAGTTTCGGCTCGAGTTGCCCTACCCGCGCCTGCTGCCGGTGCCCGAGCCGGCGCCGCATAAGACACCGGTCCGCATCCCGTCGCAGCAACCGCCGACGAAGAAGAAGCGCTGCATCGATCCGTGCCCGGACCTCACCGACCACAAGAAGCCGAAGCCATCGGGGGCCACCGGATCGTTGGGCAGCCTGGCGGCACCGAAGATCACGTTCAAGCTCAAGCCGATCGATATTCCGTACCCGGTGCCCAATCCCCATCCGCCGATTGTCCCGCCGCCGCCGGCAGCGGTGAACCCGGGATTCGATCGCGCCCCGCAGGCCTCCGCGCCGCGCCCGCCGCGCGTCCGATCGGTGCGCTGGGTGTCCACCCTCACCGGAAAGGGCTCGACCAGTCGGACCGACAAGCGCTGGCAGGTCATGGGCACCGACCTCGGCATCATGTGGGAGTCCAAGCCGGGGCAGATCGCGGTGGCATTCGGCGATACGTTCGGCAACGGCTTCAAGCCGCCAGGGGCGAATGGGGGCGACTGGCGCAGCAACGTCATCGGGTTCAGCTCGGACCGTGACCTGGGCAACGGCATGTCCATCGACACCATGGTCCAGGACAGTCGGTGTCATGCGGTTCAGGTCGTCGACTCGCGCCACATCAACTTCTACGAGTTGACGACGATCCCCACGTCGGGCTTCGCCATCGGCGACCGGCAGTTCATGACCTACATGTCGGTCCGTATGTGGGGGATGGTTCCCGGGGTGTGGTGGACCAACTACGGCGGGCTGGCGTACTCCGACGACGGTGGGTCGACGTGGACGCGCGACCCGCACCTGCGGTGGGACAACGTCTTTGGGACATCGCAGTTCCAGGTCTCGTCGATGGTTCCCGACGGTGACTACGTGTACATGTTTGGCACGCCAAACTCGCGTTACGGTTCGGTGGGCCTGGCGCGAGCCCGCCAGACCGAGGTGCTCAACAAGACGTCGTACCAGTACTGGCACGACGGCCGATGGATACCCTCGCGCGACGCCAATGCGGCTTCGGTCCTGTTTGGCGGCCCTACCGGCGAGCTGTCGGTGCGCTTCAACGCCGATACCGGACTATGGGAGATGACCTATCTGGACATCGTGCGGTCCGCCATCGTGCTGCGCACGGCGCGCACCCCGCAGGGGGTGTGGTCGCAGCCGGTGGACTTGGTTCATTCGGGTGACGGGGCGCAGCTCTACGGCGGATTCATCCATCCCTGGTCGAGGGGCAATGATCTGTACTTCACCCTGAGTCAGTGGTCGACCTACAACGTGAGTCTCATGCGGGCCCGGGTCTACTGATCGGGCTGCGTGGTGTCGCTGAAGGCGAATCCGAGTTGCGGCCGCGGATGCGCGAGTAGCGTCGACCGCAGTACGCCGGGGTGCGGCGCACAACTGATGTGACGGGCGGGTGTTCGCCAGTGGCATTGGCGGCCGAAGCGCTGAATACGGAGAGAATGAACACGGAGAGGATGAGAAGCGATGACACCGATTGGTAAGAAGGTGGCGGCAACGGTCGCGCTGACCGCCGGTCTGGCCCTTGGAGTGGGTGGTTTGACCACTGGGACGGCTGCGGCGGAGCCCCGCTATGGTGCGCCGTGCACGGATCAAAACGGGGCGCCCGGATACTACATCTGGGAGAACCCGGACAAGTCGGCCTATAACAACACTTTGATCTGCAACATCACCGGAAACGCGCCTCGCGGCAAGCCGAAGCCTGCACCGGCGCCGCCGCCGTTCGGCAGCTGACCCATGGCGTGCCGAACAACGATGAACCGTTCGATGAGAATGATGGTGTTCGCACCGATGGCCGCGGGGGTGCTGGTGCTCGGCGCATGTTCGACCTCAACGAACCAAACCCCGAGTAGTAGTAGTTCGCCGGCGTCGACGCCGGCGACGTCACCCTCGGCTCCGTCACCCTCGGCTCCGGCACCCTCGGCTCCGGCAGCGCCGGCAGCGCCGGCTCCGGCAGCGCCGGCTCCGGCAGCGCCGGGACCGGCCCAGCCCAATCCCGTAGAGAAGCCGCAGCCCGAGAACCAGCTGCCGCAGGGTCGTGACGACGATCCGGGCGGCAAGCCGTGTACCGACCAAAATGATGCGCCGGGCCACTACATCTGGAGTGACAGCAGCAATCAGTGGGTTTGCGAGATCACCGGGGATGCACCGCAGGGCTGAGGCAAGAGCCCACAACCGAGTGTGAGCCATCTCACACATGTGGGTTGAGCAGTGGTAAGGCGACCATTTCGGTGTCCGATTTCCGCTGCGGGGTGACTTTGGTCCCCGGTCGTGGTTACGGTCGATTCAGGTATGAGGCTGTCACAGACAAGCGCGACCACGAATACGTCCGACGGGCCTGCTTTGCGGCAGCCGCGACTCTCCGACGGTGCTGCCATGCACCGCCTGGCCGGTGATACGGGCGTGCTCGACGTCAACAGCGTGTATGCCTACGTGCTGTGGTGTCACGACTTCCCGTCCACATCGGTGGTCGCCGAGGTCGACGGCGAGCTCGCCGGTTTCGTCACCGGCTATCGACGTCCCGCCGACCCGTCGGTCCTGATGGTGTGGCAGGTGGCCGTCGACGACCGCCTCCGCGGTCGGGGGGTCGCCGCCCGCATGCTCAACCACCTGCTCGACGGCGTCGCCCCCGGTGGTGCCAGCCGCCTGCACACCACGATCAGCCCGGACAACACGGCGTCGCAAGCCCTGTTCGCCGCGGTGGCCAAGCAGCGCGGCCTGACCTTGTCCCGTCGCCCCCTGTTCGCCGCGACCGATCTCGGCGACGGGCACGAGCCCGAAGACCTCTACATCCTCGAGCCCTGATCATCGCCCACCACATACGAAACCAGTGAAGACATACGAAACGAATTGAGGAATATTGATGCAACTCCTATCGCAACCAGTGACCAGCGAGATCTTCACCGACCATGAGTCGGAGGTTCGGAGCTATTGCCGCAGTTGGCCGGCCGTTTTCAGTCGGGCCAAGGGGGTATGGCTCACCGACGTCGACGGAAGGCGCTACCTCGATTTCTTCGCCGGGGCGGGTGCGCTCAACTATGGACACAACAATCCCGCACTCAAGGGCCCGCTGCTGGAGTACCTGGCCCGGGACGGCATCACTCACAGCCTGGACATGTATACCGAGGCGAAAGGGGAGTTCCTGACCTCGTTCCAGGAGCTGATCCTTGATCCGCGCGGCCTTGACTATAAGGTTCAGTTCCCCGGGCCGACCGGGACTAATGCGGTGGAGGCGGCGCTCAAGCTGGCGCGCAAGGTGACCGGGCGCGAATCAATTATCAGCTTCACCAACGCGTTCCACGGGATGACGCTGGGTTCGCTCTCGGTGACCGGAAACTCGATGAAACGCGCCGGTGCGGGTGTCCCGCTCGTCCACGCGACACCCATGCCGTTCGACAACTACTTCGGCGGCGTCGTCGAAGACTTCCATTGGTTCGAGCGCGTGCTCGACGACTCGGGCAGTGGGCTCAACCGGCCGGCGGCGGTCATTGTGGAGACCGTGCAGGGCGAAGGCGGGGTGAATGTTGCGCGCGCCGAGTGGTTGCGGGCGCTGGCCGAACTGTGCCGTCGACGCGAAATCCTGCTCATCGTCGACGATGTGCAGATGGGGTGCGGGCGCACCGGCACCTTCTTCTCCTTCGAGGAGGCCGGGATCGTGCCCGACATCGTGACGCTGTCGAAGTCGATCGGCGGTTACGGCATGCCGCTGGCGCTGACCCTCATCCGTCCCGATCTCGACGTCTGGGGGCCTGGCGAGCACAACGGCACCTTCCGCGGCAACAACCCGGCGTTCATCACCGGTGCCGCCGCACTGCGCGAGTATTGGTCCGACGACACCCTCGCGCGCGACGTCGTCGCGACGGGGGACCGGATCGCCACCGCTTTCACCGAGATGGGCGAAACGCACCGCGGGCTGTCGCATCGCGGGCGTGGAATGGTGCGCGGACTCGTCTTCGACGACGCGCCGGCGGCCGCCGGTGTCTGCGCGGCGGCCTTTGACGCCGGACTGCTGGTGGAGACATCGGGTCCGTCCGACGAGGTCGTCAAACTGTTGCCGCCGTTGACGATTGGCGCCGATGATCTCGACGTCGGGCTGACCGTTCTCGCTCAGGCGGTCGACGAGGTGCTGGCATGATCGTTCGGTCGACGGCCGAGATCACCGGGACCGATCGTGACGTCGTCGCGCCGAACGGCAGCTGGCGCTCCAAACGGATCGTGCTCGGTGGCGACCGGGTCGGGTTCTCCTTCCACGAGACGACGATCGCCGCTGGCACGGTCAACGACTTCCACTACGCCAACCACGTCGAAGCCGTCTGGCTCGTGGCGGGTGAGGGGACGTTGACCAACCGGGAGACCGGCGAGGTCCATGTGCTGGCGCCGGGAGTGATGTATCTCCTCGACGGCCACGAGCGTCACACCGTCGCCGCGACGACCCGGCTGCGGATGCTGTGCGTCTTCAGTCCGCCCGTCGTCGGAACCGAGGTGCACGACGAGAACGGTGTCTATCCGCTCGTCGAGGTGCCGTCCCTGTCGGCGAGCGCAAGCGCGTCCGATTCGGGCGTCGCCTAGCCGATCGGCCCGACACCGTGGTGACGGCCGAGGCCGATCTCGACTAGGTCGCGAGTTTCGATGCTGCAGTGCACTTCCCATCGAGGCCTTGGGTACGCTCATCGTCGTGCAGCGCGGCCACTGCGGCCCGCGCCGGGAAGGACAGATGAGCGCCGAAGCCCCCGAGACCGGCCCGAGTAGGCGGGACTGGTTCGCCCTCGCCGTTCTCTCTATCGGGCTCGGCCTGATCGTGCTCGACGGCACGATTGTCGGCGTCGCACTCCCGACGATTATCCGCGACCTGCACCTCGACCTCACCGACGCCCAGTGGGTGAACAGCCTCTACGCCGTGCTCCTGGCCGCACTGCTGCTGTCGACCGGCAGCCTTGCCGATCGATTGGGCCGCAAGCGCATGTTTCTCGCCGGCATCGTCGTGTTCGTCGGCGGCAGTCTCATGGCCGCCGCGGCGCCGTCGGCCGGCCTGCTGATCGGCGCGCGCGCCGTGCAGGCGGTCGGTGCGGCGTTCATCATGCCCGCCACATTGTCCACCGTGAACGCGGTCTTTCGGGGGAAGTCCCGGGCTGCGGCGTTCGGCGTCTGGGGGGCGGTCATCTCCGGTGCCGCTGCTATCGGCCCGCTGGCCGGCGGTGCGCTCACCCAGTGGGCGTCCTGGCACTGGATCTTCCTCGTAAACCTGCCGTTGGGTGCGCTCGTCTTCATCGCCGCCCTCATCACCGTCCCCGAGACCCGGGGTGAAAAGAAGCGTCCCGGCGTCGACGTCGACGGGGCGCTGCTCAGTGCGATCGGATTCGGTGCGCTCGTATTCGCGGTCATCGAGGGGCCCGACCTGGGCTGGTGGACCCCGAAGAGGGCACTGTCGATCTTCGGCTGCACCTGGCCCAGCGAGCGGGTCTCGGTCATTCCGGTCGCACTGGCCATCGCGGTCGTCGCCCTCGTCCTGTTCGTGATCTGGGAGCAACACCGGGAGAAGGTGCAGCGATCGGCGCTGCTCGATCTCAGCCTGTTCTCCTTCCGCACGTTCTCGTGGGGCAACCTCACCGCCGGCATGGTCGCGGTCGGCGAGTTCGCCATCCTCTTCGTTCTGCCCCTTTACCTGATCAACGCACTCGGACTCGATGTGATGGGCGCCGGGCTGGTGCTCGCGGCAATGGCCGTCGGAGCCTTCTTGTCGGGGGCGGCCGCCCGCCACCTGGCAGCCAGATTCGGTGCGCCGGGCACGGTGCTGATCGGACTCGCCCTCGAAGTCGCCGGGGCGATTGCGCTTGCGCTCATCCTCAGCGGCGACACCCCCGGCTGGCTGATCGCGCTCCCGCTGGCCTGCTACGGCCTCGGTCTCGGCCTGGCCTCGGCCCAGCTCACCGGCACGGTGCTCCGCGACGTGCCCGTCACCATCTCCGGTCAGGGGTCGGCGACGCAGAGCACCTTCAGACAGATCGGATCGGCGCTCGGCACCGCCTTCGCCGGCGCCACCCTGTCGATCTCCCTGGCGCTCACGCTCCCGTCCGCGCTCAATACGGCGGGAATCCGCGGCCAGGCCGCTGATCAGCTCGCCGAAACGACGCGACAGTCGGCCGGCACCACCATTGCGCAGCTGCGCGCCCAGGGCGATGCGGGCTTGCTCGGCGACCAGACGGCCACCGCGGTCCGAGCCCTGACGACCGGGTTCGCCGATGCGACCCGGTGGGCGCTGCTCGTCGCGACGGTATTCCTCGCTCTCGGGTTCATCGGCGCGATCCGCCTGCGCCGCGCTAGTGGGCCAGATCAGGTTTGAGGATCGCCGGCGCTCCGGTCGGGCCCGGACGCGCCCGGCGTTGGCGAATCGCGGTCATGGACTTCAGGGTGGCCGCCAGGACCGGCGCGCCCAGAATCATGCCGAGCAGCCCGGCGACCGTGCCGCCGATAATGGTGGCCAGAAGGACCGAAACCGGGTGCAGCTGTAGCGAATTGCCCAGCGCCCACGAGCTGACCGCGCTTTGGATGGTGCCGTTGGAAATGATGAACGTGGCGGCAATGATCAGCGCCGCCGGGAGGCCGCCGGCCCCAAAGGCGATGAGCACCGCGAAGATTCCCGTGATCCAGGCGCCCACAAAGGGGAGGAACGACAGGAAGAAGTAGAGGATGAAGATCGGCACGGCCAGTGGCACGCGCAGGATCAGCAGCGGCACCATGAAGATCGGTGCGGTGATGAGGGCGGTGATGGCCGTGCCGCGGAAGTAGCCGCGCACCGAGTCTCGGGACAACGAAACCACGTCGACGACTGTCTCCTCATCGAGCGAGGTGGATCGGGCCAACCAGGACGGAAACCTGTATCCGTCGCGCAGGGTGAAGAACAGGAAGAACACCGAGAAGAAGATGCCGATAATGAGCGAGACGGCCCCGTAGAAGGTGTGGGTTACCGCGCCGAGGAGGCCTTGGCCGAGCTGCGTCGAGTGGCCCTCGAACGCGGACCGGGCACGCTCGAGCCACGCGGGGTCGAGGTCGTGGTTGCGGATCCATTCGACCATCGAGCCCCAGCCGGTGGTGAGCTGGCGGGAGATCTCCGGGATCTGCGACAGGAAGCCACGGATCACAATGGTGAGGGTGAGGGCCAGGCCGAGGATCGCGATCAGCAGGGTCAGTGCGGTGGCCACGGTGGTGGGAACGCCCAATCGCCGCAAGAGGGTGGCGACCGGTTCGAGGACCATGCCCAGGATCACGGCGACCACAAGGGGGATCAGGATGCCGCTGATGGCGCTGATCCCCATGGACGCGACGACGACGATTCCGACGATGCCCAGGGCGGACCAGCTCGCGACTCCGAGGCGCTTCACCCTGCTCATGTTTTGCTCATCCAACACGGGAGGCCCTCCTTGGGTGGCAGCGAAAACGGCGCCCGATCGGTGAAGATGCGGGCGCCGACTTTCGGGGTGGCTGACGGGGCTCGAACCCGCGACATCCAGGATCACAACCTGGTGCTCTACCAGCTGAACTACAGCCACCATCGGCACTGACCGGCGGGATCGCCGTCGCCCAGAGCCAGGCTCCTACTCTAGCGGGTCCACGGCGACGATGACCAATCGGTTGCCGGTCGGCGTGTTCGCCCAGATCAGGCCTGGTCGAGGTCGGCCACGATGGCGGTGATCGTGTCGGTGTCGGGGCCCGGATCGGGAACGAAGGCCGCTGCCCGGTAGTAGCGCAACTCGTGGATGGATTCGCGAATGTCGGCGAGCGCTCGGTGCGCGAGCCCCTTGGGGGGCTGGCCGAAGTAGACCTTGGGGTACCACCGGCGGCACAGTTCCTTGATCGAACTGACGTCGACCATGCGGTAGTGGAGGTACTCGTTGAGCCTGGGCATGTCGCGGGCGAGGAAGGCTCGGTCGGTGGCGATGGAATTCCCCGCCAGTGGCACCTGCCCCGACGAGGTCACGTGGGCGCGAATGTAGTCGAGGACCTGCTGCTCCGCCTGCGCCAGGGTCACCGTCGACGCGCGGACCTCATCGGTGAGCCCGGACGCCGCATGCATCTTGGTGACGACGTCGGGCATGTTGGCCAGCGCCTCATCGTCGGCGTGGATAACGATGTCCACGCCGTCGCCGAGGATGTTGAGGTCACCGTCGGTTACCAGTGCCGCAATCTCGATCAGCTTGTCCGACGTGGTGTCGAGTCCGGTCATTTCGCAATCGATCCATACCAATTTGTCTTGCACGCGGCCCACCCTAGTCCCGTCAGTCGCCGAGTTTGCGATAGAAGGCGCCGACGATGGGCGCCGTCAGCTTCCGCGGCGTGTATCCACCGGCCACCGACATCGCTTTCGACAGCACACCGGGTACGACGCGCATCTTGTTGCGATCCAGCGCATCCAGGCTCATCTTCGCGACCTTGGCGGTGTCATGCCAGAGGAAGTCGGGCACGTTCGCGTCGACGCTGCTCGACTCAGCAGCGGCGGGGGGCTGCGCCCGGACCGGTCCGGGCGCCAACAGGGTGACGTGCACGCCGAGGCCGCTCACCTCCGGGCGCAACGATTCGCTGAACGTGTTGACGAACGCTTTGCTCGCCGCATAGGTGGCGTTGTTGGGGATCGGCATGTTGCCGGCGGCGGAGCCGACCATGAGAATTCCGCCGGAACCCCGCTTCACCATCTGCCCGAGCACCGCCAACGTCAGGTCGTGCACGGCGTTGACGTTCAACCGAACCTGCGCCCGCTCATAGCCCGGGTCGAGATCGACGAGGGGGCCGAACGTCGCCACCCCCGCGTTATTGGCGAGGATCGAGATCTCCCGGCCCTCGAGTTCGCCGCACAGCACGGTCACCGCCGTCGCATCGGACAGGTCTATCGCGCGAACCTCGACGGGCACCCGGTAGTGCTCACGCAACTCGGTGGCGAGCTCTTCCAGGATGTCGCCGCGGCGCGCGACCAGGATCAGGCCGTGGCCGCGGGCCGCGAGTTCACGGGAGAGGGCCATCCCGATGCCCGACGACGCGCCGGTGACGACTGCTCTGGCCTGCGTGGATGGCTGTGGTATTCCCATGACCCCAATCGTAGTCAGGGGAGGGCGGCCGCGACCTCGGTGCCCTGTCGGATGGCTCGCTTGGCGTCGAGTTCGGAGGCGAGGTCGGCGCCGCCGATGATATGGGTGGTGAGGCCGGCAACGGTCAGCGGATCGACGAGATCGCGGACCGATTCCTGTCCGGCACAGACGACGATGTTGTCGACGCCGAGTACTCGCTTGCCGGTTTCATTGCCCTCTTTGTCGTGGAGCGTCAGGTGCAGCCCGGAATCGTCGATCAGGTCGTAGACCGCGCCGGAGATCTGCTCGACGCCCTTCATCTTGACGGTGGCCCGATGTACCCAGCCGGTGGTCTTTCCCAGCGTCTTTCCCTGCCGGCCGGGCTTGCGCTGAACCATGAACACTTCGCGCACCGGGGGCAGCGGCCGCGGCTTGGTGATGAAACCGGGGATCGACAGGTCCTCGGATACGCCCCATTCCTGCTCCCACTCCTTGAGGTTGAGGGTGGGCGACTCGTCGACGGTGAGGAACTCGGTCACGTCGAATCCGATCCCGCCGGCGCCGATGACTGCGACGCGCTTGCCGATCTCGCGGTGACCCAGCACCGCATCGGCGTAGGACATCACCATCGGGTGCTCGATGCCGGGAATATCGGGGATGCGCGGGACGACGCCGGTCGCGATCACGACGTCGGTGAACTTCGCCGCGTCGCCCGTGGCGGCGCTGGCGCGGCCGTCGAGGATCGCTTCGGCGGTGACCCGCTCGCCCAGGTGGACCGTGACGTTGTTGATCTCGAGTTGCCGCGTGTAGTAGCGGATCGTCTCGTTGAACTCCTCCTTGCCCGGGATCCGGGCCGCGATGGTGAACTGGCCGCCGATGGTCTCGCCGGCCTCGAACAGCTCGACGCGGTGGCCGCGCTGGGCCGCCGACACGGCGGCGGCGAGTCCGGCCGGGCCGGCCCCGATGACGGCGACATGGCGGGCGTGACGCGTCTGGCCCAGGGTGAGGGTGGTCTCCCGGCCCGCGCGGGGGTTGAGCAGGCACGAGACCTTTTTGCCGACGAAGGCGTGGTCGAGACACGCTTGATTGCAGGCGATGCAGGTGTTGATCTCGTCGGCGCGGCCGTCGCGGGCCTTGTTGGGCAGCTCGGGGTCGGCCAGCATCGGCCGGGCCATCGAGACGGCGTCGACCCGGCCCCGGTCGAGGATCTCCTCGGCGAACTCCGGGGTGTTGATGCGGTTGGAGGCGATCAGTGGGATCGACACTTCGGCGCGCAGCCGTTCGGTGAACTTGACGAACGCACCGCGGGGCACCGAGGTGACGATCGTCGGGACGCCGGCCTCGTGCCAGCCGATATCGGTGTTGATCGCGTCGACGCCCAGATCCTGCGCGGTGCGTGCCAGGAGGGCGATCTCATCCCACGTCTGGCCGTTCTTCACGAAGTCGGCGATCGACTGGCGCAGGATGACCGGGAAGTCGGCGGGAACCTGCTTGCGCACGGCCTTGATGATTTCGACGAGGAAGCGCTGACGATTCTCCGTCGAGCCGCCCCAGTTGTCGGTGCGGTCGTTGGTGTGCGGGCAGAGGAACTGGTTGATCAGGTAACCTTCGCCGCCCATGAGTTCGACCGCGTCATATCCAGCCCGGTGGGCGAGCTTCGCAGACTGGCCGAAGGACTTGATGACATGCCAGATGATGGGTTCGGTCATCTTGAGGTGCTTGAACGGGTGAATCGGCGAGGGCTCGGATCCCGCCGCGACCTTCAGCGGCGTGTAGCCGTAGCGTCCGGCGTGGATGAGCTGGATCGCGATCGCCCCGCCGGCCTCGTGCACGGCCTGGGTGAGCCGGCGGTGACGCCGAACGTCCACACCGTTGGTGATCTTGCCGGCGAACGGCAGGAGCTGGCCGGTCCGGGTGGTGGCGAAGCCGCCGGTGATGATGAGGCCGGCGCCGCCGCGTGCTCGCTCGGCGTAGTACGCGGCGAGTTTGTCGGTGTCCCACACGCGGTCTTCGAGGCCGGTGTGCATGGACCCCATGACGATGCGGTTGGGCAGGGTGAGGCCGTTGATCCGCAACGGTTCGAATAGTCGGGGGTAGTGGGGGTTGGGGGCGGCGGGAGAGGTCACGGTGATCCTTAATCGGAGACGGGGCTGGGTTGATCGGCGGTGGTGCGGTTACGTTCGCGGGTGAGGCCGTCGATGACTTCGTCACACCAGTCGACGGCGCTCTGTGCCCCGCGGATGCCACCGCGCAGGACGAGGTACTGGTGCAGTTTGCGGCCGGTCAGCGCGTCGGGGTCGGGATAGTCTTGCTCGGCGAATCCGTGGTAGAGCCCGAGGAGCCGGCGGCTCTTCTCCCGGTATTGCTCGACCTCGAGGATGACCGAGCCGAGATCGCCGTGCTCGGCCCCGCGGATCTTGACACCGATTTCGTTGCGAAGGGGGGTGACCGGGGTGGGCGTGGAGACCCAGGTCGCGAGGCGTTCGCGCCCGAGGCCGGAGAGCTGATAGACCTTCTTGTCCGGTCGGCCGTCCTGCACGACGGGTTCGAAGTCGACGAGGCCGTCGGCGTGGAGCTTTTTCAAGGTGCGATAGACCTGTTGATGCGTCGCCGACCAGAAGTGACCGATCGACCGATCGAATTGCTGCGCAATTTCATAACCGGTGCCGGGCCGTTCGGCCAGGGAAACCATGATCGCATTCTCCAGCGCCATACGTGCACAGTAGCAGTGCACTATGTTGCTATGCAACAAGGTTCATAAGTCAGGCTGAGTCTTGGCTCAGCGCCCGCGTGACGCCGGGGAGAATCACCTCGCAGCGGTGATCGATCTTGATCGCGGCAAGGCTGTCACCTCGCGTCGCACCCCGGTTGACGATCGCCACGGGCGTACCGATCCGGGCAGCGTGCCGGACGAACCGCAGGCCGGACATGACGGTCAGCGAGCTACCGGCGACCAGCAGGGCATCCGCGGCGTCGACCATCGCAAAGGCCTGGTCCACCACGTCTTTCGCGACCGCTTCACCGAAATAGACGATGTCGGGTTTGAGTATCCCGCCGCACCGCGGGCAGTCCACCACGACGAATTCCGCGGTGTCGGTCAGGACGGCGTCGGCGTCGGGGGCCACCTCGATCGCTCCACGGCCGACGACCCGATCGGAGAACCCCGTGTTGGCGGCCTCGAGTTCCCGGTGCAAGGTGTAGCGCGAAAGTCGGTGCCCGCAGTCCAGGCAGATCACCCGTCCGTAGGAGCCGTGCAGATCGATGACCCGTCGCGAACCCGCCTTCATGTGCAGCATGTCGACGTTCTGCGTGATCACACCGGTGACCAGGCCGGATGACTCCATTGCCGCGAGCGCTCGATGTGCCGCGTTGGGATGTGCCGCGTCCATGTGCCGCCAGCCCAGATGGTTGCGGGCCCAGTAGTGGCGCCGGAACTCGGCAGAACCGAGAAACATCTGGATTGTCATCGGGGTCCGCGGCGGTGCGCCGGGGCTGCGGTAGTCGGGGATCCCCGACGGCGTCGAGAGCCCTGCCCCGGTGAGGGCGAGTGTGCGCCGGCCGTCGAGGAAGCCGGCCAACTCGGCTGCCCGGCCCTGCGGATCGGGGTCGGGCGAGGTCGCCTCGGCAGGCTCCCACGCGGTCGGGCGCATGTTCAGTCCTCGCCCGGTGAACCGTGGTACGGCATGCCTGAAATGTATCAGCGCCGGGCGACCGCACGCCCTACGCTTCATCCCATGCCGAACGATCCGCAGCGCCGCACCACCGAGGGCCTGCGGCGGCTCATCATGTTTTCCGACGCGGTGGTAGCCATCGCGATGACGCTGCTGGTGCTGCCGGTGGCCGACGTCGCCGGCAAACTGCAGGTGCAGCGAACCTTCCTCCAGGCGGTCGGCGAGCACCGCAACGAGTTGATGGGGTTCATTGTCAGCTTCACCGTTATCTGGGTGTTGTGGCGCAACCACCACCAGATCATGGAGAACTACCGCAACTACAACTCGACGATGTTCAACGTCCACTTCGCCTGGCTGCTCTCGATCGTCGTGCTTCCGCTGGCCACCGCGCTGATCTCCAATGATCAAGTGCCCTGGGCGGATGCCTTCTACCTCGTGGTGCTGGCCGTCGCCATCGGATCTCTCATCACCATTGCGCGCCAAGGGGCCCGCCATCGCGACCTACTCGTCGACGACGATGACGTTCGTGCCGGCCTGGCCGGGTGGTCGGGCGTCGGCACCCTCTTGGCGCTGGTGGTGGCCCTGGTCATCACCCTGGTCTGGCCGTCGGTGGGCAGCCTGCCGCTGCTGCTTCTGCTCATCCCCGGACCGGTGAACGCCTTGGTCACCAGGGTGCGGGGCGGATAGCAGCCGGTGGGGGTCAGCCGTGCAGCAGCAGGGCCATCGCGGCCACGATGAGTGCGACGATCTTGACCAGTTCCAAGCCGCCGTAGTAGAAGTGCGCGGTGCTGCGCCGGTCCTGCGCGGTGGTGCCGTCGCCGGCGAGCACTTCGTCGGATCGGCGGTTCAGTGCGGGCCGCACGCCGACGACCTGCGCGGCGAGGCAGACAATGGCGCTGACAGTACCGACCCAGATGGCCGCCGGGCCATGATTGCCGGCGGCGAAGGCCAGCACGATTCCGGCGACGGCGATGACGCCCAGTACGGCCTCGACGGCGTTTAGTGCGCGGAACACCCGACGCCCGATTCCGAGGCCGATCGCGAGGGTGACCCCGGGCGCGGTGAACTTGAGCGGCGCCTCGAGGAACGAGATCGCGATCACCATGCCCAGCCAGAGCAGCACCGCGACGAGTGTCAGGGCGGCCCCAACGGAACTCATGTGTACCTATCTCCTGTCGTGGTCGATCAACAGCCCGGGTTTTGCCAGTCAGCAGTGCCGTCGGCGTAGGTCTCGTATTTCCAGATCGGAACGACGGCCTTCACCGCGTCAATCACCGCCGCGCACACCGCGAATGCCTCCCGCCGGTGCGGCGCGCTGACCGCGACGACGACGGCGATGTCGCCGATCGAGAGCTCACCGATCCGGTGCTGCGCCGCGACGCGGACGTCGGCGGTGCGGTGCTCCGCGCACACCTGCGCCAGGAATTCACCGGCGCGCGGATGCGCCTCGTAGCGCAGCGCGGTTACCGCGCGGTCGTCGTGGTGATCGCGAACGGTCCCGGTGAACGTGACGATGGCACCGTCGGCGGCGGTGTGGACGGCGCGCTCGCAGTCCCGCGGATCCAGGGGGGTCGACGCGATGGCGGGCAGGCGACTACTCATGGCCGCCGCCGGCGGCGAGGTGGAACAGGTGCGTGATCAACGGGTCGAGGACCGCTATCCCGTCGCGGACGCCGCCACGGGAGCCGGGTAGGTTCACCACCAGTGTCCGGCCGGCGAACCCGGCCAGGCCACGGCTCAGCGACGAAAACGGCGTCGAGGCGCGGCCGGCCTGCCGCAGCGCCTCGGCGATACCGGGCAGTTCGGTGGTCAGATGGGGGGCGGTGGCTTCGGGGGTGTGGTCGTCGGAGGTGGGCCCGGTCCCGCCCGTCGTGATCAGTAGTGCCGGCTCGTGCGCCAGCGCCGCCGGCACCGCGCCCGCGATCCCGGCATCGGCCACGATAGTCGGCTCACCGACCTCAAAACCCTTCGCGGACAGCCATTCCCGCAGAATCGGGCCGGTGGCGTCAATCCGTTCGCCGGCGGCGACTCGGCTCGACGACACGATGATCCGGGCCCGGTGGCCCGGATGTAGGTCGACGACGCCGGGCGCGACGGTCCGGGCGGCGGTCGGCGCCGGCCGGGCGGACGCCGCGCGGGTCCACTCGCCGCTCCGGCCGCCAGTCTTGCGGTGCAGTCCGACCTCGGTCATGGTCGCCGCCGGGTCGACGGCCTTGACCATGTCGTGCAGCGTCAGGCCGGCCACGCTCACCGCGGTCAGCGCCTCCATCTCGACTCCGGTCCGGCCGGTTGTGACGGCGGTCGCGGTGACGGTGATGCGGTCCGCGTCGATCGCGAACTCGACGTCGACCGAGTCGAGCGGCAGCGGATGGCACAGCGGGATGAGGTCGGCGGTGCGCTTGGCGCCCATGATCGCCGCGATGCGCGCGACGGCCAGCACGTCACCTTTGCGATGACTGCCGGAGCCGATGAGCGCGATGACGTCGGCGGTCGTGCGGAAGACACCACCGGCGACGGCGGTGCGGGTGGTCACCGCTTTGCCGGAAACATCCACCATGTGTGCGGCGCCCGTCTCGTCGAGATGGGTGAGTTCGCGACCTACGTCGTCAGCGGCCATATCGGCACCTCCCGGTCTGGGGTGAGTTCGGTGATCGGGGCGGCGACCTCGACGAGGACGTCGGCCGCCGCAGCAGAGGCGATGAGGTGACTGCTGGGCCCGCTGACGACGTCCACGACCGTCGAGTGGCCGACGCGGCGGCCACGGAGGAACTGTGTCTTGCCCGGCACCGAGGCGACCGGCGCGGCAACCCGTCCGCGGAACGGGTACACCGGCACGGCGCGGAGCAGCGCCCGTAGTGCGGGACGGACGAACACCTCGAAGGAGACCAGCACGCTGACCGGATTGCCCGGCAGGCAGATCACCGGGGTGCCGCCCCAGCGGGCCAGGCCCTGCGGGCCGCCCGGCTGAACGGCGACCGGACCGAACCAGGCCGAGTCCGTTCCCGACAGCAGTTCGCGAACCGGTTCGTGCTCGCCGGCCGAGACCCCGCCGGTGGTGAGAACGAGGTCCGCGTCGGCGCACGCGGCGTCGAGTGCGGCACCAAACCCGCCGTCGTCGCCGACGGTACCGACCGAGCACACGTCGCCGCCGTTGGCGCGCACGAGTGCGGCCAGCAGTGTCGAGTTGGATTCGTAGATCTGCCCGGGGCCCAGCGGGATTCCGGCGGCGACGAGCTCTGATCCGGTCGACAGCACGGCGATCCGCGGCCGCCGGTGAACCGTCACCGAGGCTATTCCCGCCGCGGCGAGGGCCCCGAGATGGTGCGGGGCGAGCCGGGTGCCCGCATCGAGCAGGTGGGCGCCGGCGACGACATCGGAGCCTTGTCGACGGATGTATGAGCCCGGCCGTGGGGTGGTGGTGAAGACGACCGAAGACCGGGTCTCGCGCGATTCTTCGACGGGGATCACCGCATCGGCGCCCGGGGGCACCGGTGCTCCGGTCATGATCGCGGCGACGGTGCCGGGGGCCAGGGGTGCGGGATCGGTGCCGGCCGGAATGCGCGCTGCGACCGGCCATGGCTGCCCGGGCACGATCTCGGCGGCGCGCACCGCGAAGCCGTCCATCGCCGAGTTGTCGAACGCCGGTAGTGCCACCGGAGAGACGACGTCGTCGGCCAGGACCAGGGCGTGCGCGTCGCGCACCGGTACCTGCTCGGTCGCCGCCGCCTCGGCCAGCAGTGCGGCGACGGCGCGACGGTGATCCTCGACGGGGCGACGCGGCATGTGCTCCAGTTTAGGGAACGCCCGTCACCGGGTAGCGTGGCAGTCGTGACTGCGCCTGGAAATCCCGCGCAGCCGTCGCTCCTGGTGGACGGCTTGGGTCGGCGCGCGCGCGACTTGCGGATCTCGTTGTCCCAGGCCTGTACCTTGCGCTGCCACTACTGCATGCCGGCGGAGGGGCTGCCGCTCCTCGCACGCGAGGAGCTGCTCTCCGTCGCCGAGGTGGTCCGGCTGGTCGACGTCGCGGTGGGCCGATTGGGTATCGACGAGGTCCGCCTCACCGGCGGCGAGCCGCTCGTCCGCGGCGACCTCGAGCTCATCGTCGCCGGCATCGCGGCACGTCACCCGCGACTGCCGATTGCCTTGACCACCAACGGCATCGGGCTGGCGCGCCGAGCCGCGGGACTCGCCCACGCCGGGTTGACCCGGATCAACGTCTCGCTGGACACGATCGACCGTGCACTTTTCGCCCGCATCACCCGCCGCGATCGGCTCGACGATGTGCTCGCCGGGATCGACGCGGCCGTCGCCGCCGGGCTGGCACCGGTGAAGATCAACGCCGTCGCGCTCCCCGAAACGCTGCACCGGGCACCGGAGTTGCTGAACTGGTGCCGGGACCGGGGGCTGGACCTGAGGTTTATCGAGGCGATGCCCCTCGACGCCGACCGCGAGTGGTCGCCGCAGACACTGGTGACCGCCGCCGATCTGCTCGACGAGTTGGGGATGACTATGACGTTGACCCCCGTCGGGCGAGACGACCCGAGCGCGCCGGCAGCACTATGGTCGGTGGACGGCGGCCCCTACCGGGTCGGCATCATCGCGTCGATGACGCGTTCGTTCTGCGGCGCCTGCGACCGCACCCGGATCACCGCCGAGGGCCGGGTCCGGCCGTGCCTCTTCTCCGACGACGAGATCGACCTCGCGGCGATCCTGCGCAGCGGCGGCACCGACGACGAGCTCGCCGGCGCCTGGCGCGAGATCACCTGGCGCAAGAGCGCCGGACACGCCGATATCAGCGAGGTGGTCGCACCCCGGCGCACCATGGGGGCGATCGGTGGTTAGCACCACGGTGACGGTGACGTACTTCGCGGCACTGGTCGACGCCACCGGATGCCGCAGCGAGGACCTCGCGGTGCCCGACCGCACCGTCGCCGGGCTCCGCGCCGCGGTCGGTCAGCGGCACGGCCCCCGGGCGGCGGCGCTCGTCCGACTCTCGTCGGTGCTGACCGGCGACGAAGTGGTTCGCCACGAATCGGCGGCGATCGGCCCGGTCGTCGACCTACTACCCCCATTCGCCGGAGGATGAATTGCCGATGAAACACCTGTCCCTGGTCGCCCTGGCCGCCCTGGTCGTGGTCGCCCCCCTGGCGGGATGCGCGCGCGAGGACGCCTCGCCGCAATCAATCCGGGTGCTGGCCGCCGCCTCGCTCGTCGACGTCCTCAAGCCGATGGTGGCCGCCTACCGGCAGGCGAATCCCGGTGCGAAGGTCCAAGTAGACACCGGAGCGTCGTCGGCGCTGGTACAGAAGCTGCGCTCCGGCGCCAAGGCCGACGTGCTCATCACCGCCGATGAGGCGACGATGAGCAAGGCGGTGGCCGGGGGAGTCGCGCGCGATCCGAGGGTGGTCGCGACGAACCGCTTGGTCATCGTCGTGCCGAAGGGCAATCCGGGCAAGGTGACCGATGTGCGGTTCTTCACGGTGGCGGGTAACCGTTCGGTCGTCTGCGCGCGGGAGGTGCCGTGCGGCGCGGCGGCGGAAAAGGCCATCGCCGCGGTCGGCGGGACCCTGCACCCGATCAGCCGGGCAACCGATGTCCGCGCGGCGCTGGGGTCGGTCACCAGCGGCGAGGCCGACGCCGCACTGGTGTACGCGACCGATGCCGCATCGGCCGGCGATCGGGTGGAGACGATTGCGATTCCCGAGGCCCCGATCAACCGTTATCCGGCGTCTGCGCTGACCGATGCGGGGCGCGGCTTCGTCGATCTGCTCGCCGGACCGAACGGGCAGCGAATCTTCCGGGAGGCCGGGTTCGGCCTGCCGTGACCGGCGGCCGATCAGCGCCACGCGACCAGGCGCGCCGCCCCGCCCCGGCGGTCTGCGTGGTCGGCCTGATCGGGCTGGCCGTCCTCCTCACCCCGTTGGTCGCGCTGGTCGCGACGGCCCCCTGGGATCAGATGTGGGGACTGCTCACCGCGCCGTCAGCACGGTCGGCGTTGCGCTTGTCCCTGGCGGCGGCCGCACTGGCGACGACAATCGCCACCGTGCTGGGGGTGCCTTTGGCGGCGCTGCTCGCCGGCGGTATCGCATCTGATCGGCTGCGGTCGGCGGTACGCCTGGCGGTCCTGGTGCCGATGGTCCTGCCGCCGGTCGTCGTCGGTGCCGGCCTGTTGGCGGCCTTCGGGCGCCGGGCGCCGATCGGATCGCTGCTGGACTCGTGGTTCGGCTGGACTCCGACCTACAGCTTCATCGCGGTGGTGATGGCCCAACTCGTCGTCGCCATGCCCTTCCTGGTCATCAGTGTGGAATCGTCGCTGCGCAGCCGCGACCTCGACACCGAGGAAGTTGCCCACACCCTCGGCGCCGGACGGTGGGCCACGTTCTGGCACGTGACCGTGCCCATGGTCCGGACTGGGATCGGGGCCGGCGCGCTGCTGTGCTTCGCACGCTGCCTGGGCGAGTTCGGCGCGACGGTGACCTTTGCCGGCAACGTCGAAGGGGTCACCCAGACGCTGCCGTTGGCCATCTACCTGGCGCTGGTGCGCGACGACCGGGCCGCGGTCGCCATGTCCGTGGGTCTGGTGCTGGTCTCGGTGGCCGTGCTCGTCGGGTTGCGCCGACGCTGGGTACCCGGTCTCTGGCCCCGGTCGGCACCGCGCCGCACAGCGTCGAATCCCGCGGCGTGAGGTTCTGGTTACGTCCGCGTGATCGGGGGTGCCGCAGTTCGCAACACACCATCCATAGCGTCGGCCTCACCAATCTGCTTGGGAGGCACAGTGAGAACGCTACGACACAGCGATGACCCGATTCTGGGGGAGTGGGACCCGGAGAACGTCGAACAGTGGGACGACGGGGGAGCACGGATCGCGCGCCGGAACCTGATCTGGTCGGTTGCGGCCGAGCACGTCGGGTTCTCCGTCTGGTCGCTCTGGTCGGTGATGGTGCTGTTTATGCCGACCGGCGTGTACGGCCTGTCCACCGGGGACAAGTTCCTCATCGGGGCGACCGCGACGCTCGTCGGGGCGCTGCTGCGCTTCCCGTACACGATGGCGACCACCCGGTTCGGTGGGCGCAACTGGACGGTCTTCTCCGCCTTCGTGCTGCTCATTCCGGTGAGCGCGACCATCTGGATCCTCGCCAACCCCGGGATGCCGCTGTGGGTGTATCTGGTGTGCGCCGCCCTCACCGGCCTGGGCGGTGGCAACTTCGCGTCGTCGATGACCAATATCAATGCGTTCTATCCGCAGCGACTTAAAGGCTGGGCGCTGGGCCTCAACGCCGGTGGCGGCAACCTCGGCGTTCCCGCGGTCCAGCTCATCGGCCTGCTGGCCGTCGCCTGGATCGGCGGCGCGGCCCCCTACTGGGTCTGTGCGGTCTACCTGGTGCTGCTGACCGCGGCCGGGATCGGGGCCGCCCTGAAGATGGACAACCTGACCATCTCCGGGGTCGACCTGTCGGCGATGAAACGCGCCGTGGCCAACCGGAACACCTGGATCATCGCGGCGCTCTATATCGGCACTTTCGGGTCGTTCATCGGCTATTCCTTCGCGTTCGGCCAGGTACTCGCCGGCTATTTCCGCGATCACGGTGATGCCCCGGGGCAGGCGGCGCTACACGCTGCACAGATCGCGTTCATCGGTCCGCTCCTCGGTTCGATCAGTCGCGTGTACGGCGGCAAGCTCGCCGACCGCGTCGGCGGGAGCAGGGTGACGCTGTGGGTGTTCGTCGGGATGACGGCCGCGGCGACGGTGCTCATCGTCGGCGACGGATCGCTGGCGTTCTACGTCACCGGATTCATCTGTCTGTTCGTCCTGTCCGGGATGGGCAACGGCTCGGTGTACAAGATGATCCCGTCGGTCTTCGATGCCGCCGCGCAATCCAAGCGGTTCGCCACCACCGAGCAACGGGCCGACTATTCGCGGGCTCTCACCGGTGCGGTGATTGGCATCGCGGGCGCGGTCGGCGGTCTCGGCGGCGTCGGCATCAACCTGGTGTTGCGCCAGTCGTATCTGACCTCGGGCGCGGCGACATCGGCCTTCGTCGTCTTCGCCGTGTTCTACGTGCTCGCCGCAGTGACCACCTGGGCGGTCTATCTGCGGGTTCCACGTAGCGCGGTCGAGTCGCCGGGCGCCGACGCCGGCTCACCGGTCGCCGGCTCGGCGAAAGTTTCTGAGAGACTGGGGTGATGATCGCCGACGCGAGGACCAGACCGATCGGCCTGAGCGGGTTCACTATCGCGATCACCGCAGCCCGCCGGGCCGACGAGTTCGCCATGCTGTTGCAGCGCCGGGGTGCGCAAACCGTGAGCGCCCCGGCAATGGCCATCATCCCGCTCTCCGACGACGTCGCGCTGCGCGCGGCGACCGATGACATCCTCGCCACCGTTCCGGACATTGTGATCGCGACGACCGGCATCGGCTTCCGCGGCTGGGCCGAGGCGGCCGAGGAATGGGGATTGGCGGCGCCGCTGATGGCCCGGCTCGCGACTACCCGCGTGATCTCGCGCGGGCCGAAGGCGACCGGGGCGCTGCGGGCCGCCGGACTGCGCGAAGAGTGGTCGCCGGCGTCGGAGTCAACGGTCGAGGTGCTGGCACATTTGCCCGGCGACCTGTCGGGAAAGCGGGTTGCGGTGCAGCTCCACGGCGCGACCGACGCCTGGGACCCCAACCCGGGATTTCTGGCCGAACTGCGTCGCCGGGGCGCGACAGTGATCGGCGTGCCGGTCTACCGCTGGACCGCCCCGGCCGATCAGGCCCGGTTCGACGCACTCCTGGGGGAGATCGCGTCGGCCCGGGTGGATGCCGCGGCATTCACGTCGGCACCAGCGGTGGCGGCGATGCTCGAACGTGCCGACGAACTGGGCCGGCTCGACTCCCTGATTGCCGCGCTGCGCGGTCCGGTGGTGCCGTATTGCGTCGGTCCGGTCACCGCCCGGCCATTCGAGGATGTGGGTGTGGCGAGCGTTGCCCCCGAGCGGATGCGGCTCGGTGCGCTGGCCCGATTGATCGGTGACGACCTGCCCGCGCGGCGGCCCGAGCTTTCCGTGACCGGGCATCGGGTGGGGGTGCGGGCCAACGCCATCGCCGTCGACGGCGCCGTGCGCGACGTCTCGCCATCCGGGCTGTCATTGATGAAGGCGCTGGCGGCGAGCCCGGGTGAAGTCGTGTCGCGCGACGAGCTGCTCGGTGTCCTGCCGGCGGCCGGCGGCGATCCGCACGCCGTCGAGGTGGCAATCGGACGGTTGCGCTCGGCACTGGGGGTGCGCGAACTCATCGCCACCGTCGTCAAACGCGGCTACCGGATAGCGGTCGACCAGCACTGACCGACGGCGGCCTCACGCCGCCGGTTCGAGGCGCACGACGATGGCCTTGGAGACCGGCGTGTTGCTCTCGAGTGCGGTGCTGTCGAGCGGGACCAGGACGTTCGCCTCCGGGAAGTAGGCGGCCGCACATCCGCGGGCGGTTGGAAAGGCGACGATGCGCAGACCGCGCAGCACGCGGTCGGGCTGGTCGGGCCATTCGCTGAAGACATCGACGTGCTGGCCGTCGCGAAGTCCGAGTTGCGCCACGTCGTCGGGGTGGACGAACACGACGTGGCGACCCTTCTTGATGCCGCGGTACCGGTCGTTGAGACTGTAGATGGTCGTGTTGAACTGATCGTGGGAGCGCACCGTCTGCAGCAGCAGCCGGCCGGCCGGGCAGTGCACGTGTTCGAGGTGGTTGACGGTGATGCGCGCCCTGCCGGTGGCGGTGTCGAAACGCCGTGCGTCGCGGGGGCCGTTGGGCAGCACGAAGCCGTCGCGGGTGCGGGTCTTCGCGTTGTAGTCCGCGCAGCCGGGCACGACCCGCGAGATATGGTCGCGGATCACGTCGTAGTCGCGCAACATCGCCGCCCAATCGATGCCGTGGCGGTCGCGCAGCGTCGCCTGCGCGAGCCCGGCCACGATGGCGGTCTCGGACCGGACCTCCGCGGAGATCGGTGGGATCTGGCCGTGCGAGGCGTGCACCGCGCACACCGAGTCCTCTACGGTGACGTACTGGGGTCCGGACTCCTGCAGGTCGATCTCGGTACGACCGAGAACCGGCAGGATCAGGGCCTCCTCGCCGGTGACGACGTGGGAGCGGTTGAGTTTGGTTGACAGCTGCACCGACAACCGGGTCTTTCGCATCGCCGACTCGGCGAGCGCCGTGTCCGAGATCGCACCGAGCAGGTTGCCGCCGAGGCCGACCCACACCTTGATCTTGCCCTCGTCGAGCGCACGGATGCCGTGTACGGAGTCGACACCGTGCTCGCGGGGCGGATCGAAGCCGAATTCGGCACCGAGCGCGTCGAGGAACGAGTCGGGCATCTGCTCCCACACGCCCATCGTGCGGTCCCCCTGGACGTTGCTGTGGCCGCGGATCGGCGATGCGCCGGCACCGGGCCGCCCGATGTTGCCGCGCAGGAGGAGCAGGTTGATGATCTCTTTGATGGTGTCGACACCTTTTCGGTGCTGGGTGATGCCCATGGCCCAGCACACGATCACCCGCTCGGCTTTGAGGTAGCGCGCGGCCAGTTCGTCGATCTCGGCGGCGGGGATGCCGGTGGCCAGCGCGACTTCGTGGTCGTCGAGGCCGGTGAGGTGTTCGGCGAATGCCTCGAAACCGTCGCAGTGGCGGGCGAGGAAGTCGTGGTCGAGCACGGTGCCCGGTGCGGCCTGCTCGGCGCTCAGCACGCGCTGGGAGACGGCCTGCATCAGGGCCATGTCGCCGCCGGATCGGATCTGGATGAACTGGTCGGCGATCTTGGTCGCGGTGCCGAGGTAGCCGCGGACCCGCTGCGGATCCTTGTAGCCGATGAGGCCGGCCTCGGGCAACGGGTTGATCGCGACGATCGTCGCGCCGTTCTCCTTGGCACCCTGCAGTGCGGTGAGCATCCGCGGGTGGTTGGTGCCCGGGTTCTGCCCCATGATGATGATGAGATCGGCCGCGGCGAAGTCGCTATAGGCGATCGTCGACTTGCCGATGCCTACCGAGTACGACATGGCGGTGCCGGTCGATTCGTGGCACATGTTGGAGCAGTCGGGCAGATTGTTGGTACCTAGTGCGCGCGCGAAGAGCTGGTAGACGAACGCGGCCTCGTTCGACGCGCGGCCGCTTGTATAGAAGGCCGCCTGGTTCGGATCGTCGAGTTCGGTCAACCGGTCGGCGACAATCGTGAAGGCGTCGTCCCAGGACACCGGTTCGTAGTGATCGGAGTCCTTCGCCTTGTAGACCGGTTCGATCAGGCGCCCCTGCTGGCCGAGCCAGTACTCACTCTTGTCCAGCAGCGAGGCGACCGGGTGCTCGCGCCAGAATGATCGCTCGATGCGCAGCGGAGTGGCCTCCCAGGTCACGGCCTTGCCGCCGTTCTCGCAGAATTCGGCCAGCTTGCGGTGGTCGGGATCGGGCCACGCACAACTCATGCAGTCGAAGCCGTCCTTGTGGTTGATCTTGGCCATGAGTGCGGCGGTCCGCGCCACGCCCAGCTGCCTGATCGCCGGCTCCATCGAGTGATAGACGCCGCCGATCCCAGCGGCAAAGGTCTTGGGCGGGCTCACCTCGATGTCGGCATCGGTGTAGTCCTCGCGCGGTGCCTTGGCACTCATGGTGTTCCCGCCCTTTCGTTCGTGGCCCAAGTGGTTCGCGCGCCGCTGTCGACGCGGTCGGGGCGGCTGTAGACCACCATGGAATCTTCTCGAAGGAAGCCGACGAGAGTGAGTCCGGCCTCCACGGCCAAGTCGACGGCCAGCGACGATGGCGCAGACACCGCGGCCAGAATCGGGATCCCGGCCATCAGCGCCTTCTGGGTGAGTTCGAAACTGGCGCGCCCGGACACCATCAGGGTGGCGCCGCGGGCGGGCAAGCGATGGTGGAGCAGTGCCCAGCCGACGACCTTGTCGACCGCGTTATGCCGGCCGACGTCCTCGCGCGCGACGAGCAATTCGCCGGTGGCGGTGTCGAAGAGGGCGGCCGCGTGCAAGCCACCCGTGCGATCGAAGACGGCCTGGTGTGCGCGCAGCGCATCGGGAAAGCCGATGAGGGTCACGGCGTCGAGTGGGGTCTCGTCGTCGGCGACGGCGTAGCGGGTCGTGGTGCGCACCGAGTCGATGGTGGCCTTGCCGCACACGCCGCAGGCGCTGGTGGTGGTAAAGGCGCGCTGCAGGCTCGGGTCGGGAGCGGCGACCCCGGCGGCCAGCGTGATGTCGAGCACGTTGTAGGTGTTGGCGCCGTCGGCCGCGCCGGCGCAGTATCGGGCCGAGGCGTAGTGCTCCGAAGCATGGATGACGCCCTCGGAGACGAGGAACCCGGCGGCGAGTTCGACGTCGTGTCCCGGGGTGCGCATGGTGACCGCGAGGGATCGCCCGCCGACCCGGATTTCGAGGGGTTCTTCGACGGCGAGGTAGTCGGCGCGTTCGCGGCGCGATGGGTCCGGCGAGCCGCCGAGAGATAGCCGGGTCACCCGGCGACGGGCAGCGATTCGGGACATCTTTCCTGGTTATCACTGACCCGGCCCACGGGCAAGCGGGCCGGGCCGATCCCGCGCGTGTCGTCGGGGCCGTGACGTCAGGCGGCGGTCACTTCAGGTACCCGTAGCACTGGCTGTGGTCGGTGGACTTCATCTCGGGCACGGGCTGGGGCTCACGCGCATCCTTCTGGACGCCGTCGATGAACAGCCGGCATCCGGGCCACCACTTGTTCGAGGTGGTGTCGCCGGACCGATAGGCGATGCCGGTCTGCACGGGCGTCTGCACGCCGAACCGATCGGCATCACCGCGAGGGATGAGCGACTTCGTCAGGATCGACGGACCCGACACCGTGACGTCGGGTCCCTGCGTGCCGCCCTGATAGTAGGCCGCATTGCTGCTGGACGACTCAAAGAAGTAGCGCACCGTCACGGTGCCCCCGACCCCCGATGCGACCAGTGTGGTGGTGTTGTAGGCCGCGGGCATCCAGGCCTCGAACCGGATCCGGGCCCCGACGGTGTTGCCGCCGAGCGGGTTTGGCACCCGGGGGGCCTTGTGGGTGAGCGCGTTCGGGTCGGGCGGCTGCCACCGTTGCGGCTCGGCGCGGGACGCGGCGGAGCCACTCAGGGCGCCACCGATGGTGAGCGCCACGAGCAGCACATACAGGGCGGCGGTCCGGACCTTGATCAACGGGGTCGTCATCGGTTTCTCCTCGATCGATGGTGGTCGCCCAACCGTAGGACCGGTCGGCACGCCGGGCACAAGTAGTCGACTACCTGTTCAGCGCAATAGGATCGGCGCCATGTCCACGATCCGACCGCGCGAGTGGGTGCTCGCCGGACTACTGTCGAGCACCGCCGGGTATCTCGATGCCGTGGGGTTCTTGGACCTCGGCGGGTACTTCGTATCGTTCATGAGCGGCAACACCACGCGAATGTCGGCGGAGGCGACCACGGGGCATCTCGTCGGCGCGGGCAAGGCGATCGGGCTGATCGGATTGTTTTTCTTCGGATCATTTCTCGGCGCGGTGGTCGCCCGCTTTCGCGACGGCCGGACCAGTGTGCTGGTGGCGACGTCGGTGCTCGTCGCATTGGCGCTGGCGGCCGCGCACCTGAGTTGGTTCCCGGTGCCGGTGATGCTGATCGTCGTCGTGGCGATGGGCACGATGAACGCGACATTTCTTCGCGAGGGTGAGGTGTCGGTGGGGCTGACCTATATGACGGGGGCGGTGGTCAAAGCGGGGCAGCGGTTGGCCGACGCCGTGTTCGGCGGCCCGCGCTGGTTGTGGCTGACCCACCTGGTCCTGTGGGCGTCGCTGGCCGGTGGTGCCCTGCTGGGCGGGTGGGCGTATGCGGCGCTGGGTCTGGCCGCATTGTGGCCGGCCCTCGGCGTGCTGGTCGGCACCACCCTCGTCACCTGGCTGGTGCGGCGCGCCGACGCTAGCGCGCAGCTACGGCCAACGGCGGGGTAGCCACCGATTGGGCTCGGCGGCAGGCCAGCTCGACCACCGCGGCATGGAGGCCGAGGGGGGCGCCGACGACGTCGGCCCCGGCATCGTGGAGCCGGCGGGCAAAGAGCCCATCGGCCAGCAGGTAGGTCGCCACCGCGATTCTGGTGCCCGGCCGGGATTCGGCGCGAAGTGCCTCGACGACCTCGGCGACCGGCGGAAAGCCGGAGCCGTCGGCGGCGGGCAGGACGAATCCGATACGTACGGGCGCTCCGACGCGCCGAGTCAGCAGCCGGCCCATTGCGGCCACATCGGCCTGGGCGCGGTGGTCGCGGGATCCCGCCGCGGCGAGCACAACGGGGTCGCCGGGATGCCACCCGGCCAGGAGCAGCCGGGCCAGCAGGGCGTCGGCCAGTGCGACGTCGGGCCCCAGTGCCGGGGCGAGGAGTGTCGCGCGCGTCGCCTGATGCAGGTGGCCGGGGAGATCGGAGTACACGTGATAGCCGCCGGCCAGGAACGCGGGGACCACGCGCACCGGTTCGCTGCCGCGGATCCCGTCGAGCGCTTCGCGTGGATCAGGGCCGAGTACATCGACGAACCCGACCCGGACGTCGTCGTCCAGGCGCCGCGCCATCGCCTGGGCGAGATCGCCGATCATCGCCACGCCGCGCGGGTTGCGCGTGCCGTGGGCCACGAGCAGCGTGGTCATGATGCGTCCGGCAGTGTCGCGGTGAAACCGTCGGGGCGGTAGCCGAAGCGGATCTCCGGCGAGTTGGCGACGAAGACGGTGCCGTCGAGCCCGATCCGGGTGTCGTACACGGGGATTCGCACCCCCTCCACATCGAGGCAGCGTCCGTCGATCAGACTGAACGCCTGCTTCTTCAGCGGCGACTGGACGGTGGGGAAGCCGTTCCGGTCCCCGACGATGCCGCGCGACATCACCGCGGCCCGGCCGATCGGATCGATGTTGCCGATCGCGCGGATGCTGTCGTCGGCCAGCCGGAACAGGGCGACCTGCGCGTTGTCGGGCAACAGCACCGCCACACCGCGCAGGCGCTCGAGGCGGGGGAGCGGACAGGCGGCGGTCCAGTCGCGGGTCCAGCGGTGCAGATCGAAGTTGAGGCTCATCGGGTGCTCCGTTCGGGGGTGGGGATGGGCATCGCGGGGGTGCCGAGCAGCACGGGCACCTTGCGGCCGTGGCTGCTCGTGAAGCTCACCGTCGGGTCGGGGGTGTCCGGGGCGTTGACGAACGATACGAAGCGAGACAGCTTGTCCGGGTCGTCGAGAACGCCCTTCCACTCGCACTCGTAGCCCTGGACGTGGCGACTCATCGCGCTCTCGAAGTCACGGGCGAGGCCGAGACTGTCGTCGACGACGACGTCGCGCACATGGTCGAGTCCCCCGTCGATGCGTTCCATCCACGCCGCGGTGCGTTCCAACCGCTCCGCGGTGCGGATGTAGTACATGAGGTAGCGGTCGATGTAGCGGATGAGGGTTTCGGTGTCGAGGTCGCCGGCGAGCAACTGCGCGTGGCGCGGAGTCATCCCGCCGTTGCCGCTGACGTAGAGGTTCCACCCGCTGTCGGTGGCGATGACGCCGACATCCTTGCCGCGTGCCTCGGCGCACTCGCGGGCGCAGCCGGAGACGCCCATCTTGATCTTGTGCGGACTGCGCAGCCCGCGATAGCGCAGCTCCAGATCGATGGCGAGCTGGACCGAGTCCTGCTGGCCATAGCGGCACCAGTCCGAGCCCACGCAGCTCTTCACCGTGCGCAGTGACTTTCCATACGCCTGCCCGGACTCCATTCCCCCGTCGACCAGGCGCCGCCAGATCTGCGGCAACTGGTCGACCGTCGCACCGAACATGTCGATGCGCTGGCCGCCGGTGATCTTGGTGTAGAGACCGTAGTCGCGGGCGATCTCGCCGATCAGGATCAGGTGGTCGGGCGTGATGTCGCCGCCCGGTACGCGCGGAACCACCGAATAGGTGCCGTTGCGCTGGATGTTGGCCAGGAAGTGGTCGTTGCTGTCCTGCAACGAGGCCTGCTCGCCGTCGAGGATGTGGTCGGAGCTGGTCGAGGCCAGGATCGAGGCCACGGTCGGTTTGCAGATGTCGCACCCGGTGCCCGTGCCGAAGCGTTCGATCAGACCGGAGAAGGTGCGGATTCCGCTGGCCTGGACCAGTTCGAACAACTCGGCGCGCGAGACGTCGAAGTGCTCGCACAGCGCCTTGCTGACTTCGACGCCGGCGGCGTCGAGCACCTGCGACAGCAAGGGCACACACGAACCGCAGGCGGTGCCGGCGCCGGTGCACTTCTTCAGATCGGCGACCGTGCAGGCCCCGTTCTCGATGGCCGCGCACAACGTGCCCTTGCTGACGTCGTTGCAGGAACAGATCTGCGCGTCGTCGCCCAGGGCGCCGACGCCGATGGCCGGTGCACCGTCGGTCGCCGGGGAGATCAGACTCACCGGATCGCCGGGCAGGGTTTGGCCGACCAGCGGCCGGAGCAGGCCGTAGGAGCTGGCATCGCCGACGAGGATGCCGCCGAGCAGTGTCTGCGCGTCGTCGGACAGGACAAGTTTTGCGTACGTGCCGTTGATCGGATCGCTGACGACGACGTTGAGCGCGCCCTCGGTCGTGCCGTGTGCGTCGCCGAAGCTGGCGACGTCGACGCCGAGCAGTTTCAGCTTTGTCGACAGGTCGGCACCGGGGAACCGCGCGTTGCCGCCCAGCAGCCGGTCGGCGACCACCTCGGCGGTGGCGTAGCCGGGGCCGACCAGGCCATAGCAGCGGCCTTCGACGGCGGCGACCTCGCCGATCGCGAAGATCGACGGATCGGAGGTGGCGCAGCCGAGGTCGGTGCGGATGCCGCCGCGCTCGGCCAGTTCGAGCCCCGCCGCTGCGCCCAGCTCGTCCCGCGGCCGGACACCGGCGGCGAAGACGAGCAATGCGGCGTCCACCACGGTGTCGGCGCCCAGAGTGACCCGCAGGGTGTCGCCGACCGACTCGATGTTCGACGTACCGATTCCCAGCGACACGTCGATCCCGAGCTCGCCCACCATGCGGGCGAGGTGCTCGCCGCCGGCCTCGTCGACCTGGGCCGGCATGAGTCGCGGGTTGTATTCGACGACATGGGGACGCAGGCCCAGCTGGCGCAATGCGTTGGCGGCCTCCAGTCCGAGTAGTCCGCCGCCGACGACGATGCCGACGGCATCGGGGTCCGCCGCCAGTGCCTGCTCGGCGTCGGTGCGAATCGCATCAAGGTCGTCGAGCGTCCGGTAGACGTGGCAGCGGTCGGCGTCGTGGCCGGGAACCGGCGGCACGAACGCGGACGAGCCGGTGGCCAGAACCAGGGCGTCGTAGGACACCGTTTGCCCGTCGGCCAGGGTCAGGACCCGGTTGTCCCGATCGATCCCGGTGACCGCGGCGCCCAGGCGCAGTTCGACCTGGTCGTCGGCGGCGTAGTCGTTGCCGGTCAGCGCGAGTGCGGAGCGGTCCCACTGTCCGACATAGGAACTCAGTCCGACGCGGTCGTAGGCGCCGTCGGACTCCTCGCCGAGAACGACGATGCGCCACTGGTCGTCCTGGTCCCGGGTGCGGAGCGCCTCAACGAACCGGTGGCCCACCATTCCGTGGCCGACGACGACGACGGTTTGGTGCTGGGCGGGTGCGGATGCCATCTGTTCCTCCTGGGCTGTGCGTTGAAACCCAAGGTAGGAATCCGGTGTTGCGCGCGTGTTGCCGGCGAGGTTGCGGCGACATGACAAATATCGCGGTCGTGTTTCGCCCTGGTTCGCAACAGCGCACAACCGGGCCGAGGTGACGGTGAGAAGCGGTTCAGACCAGTCGGCGGGCGCTACCCGCGCTCGCTGGCGGCACCAGGGCCAGGGTGCGGGCACCAATGAGGGAGCGCAGCTCCGCGGTGCTGGTGATGGCGCTTGCGAGCCAGCCGCCGGCCCCGTCCGGACACACCGGTACGACGCGCCACAGATCGGGGTGCGCCACCGCGGCGGCATCGAGCACCGAGAGGTACTCGGGGGGCCCCGGCCGGGCGCCGAGCAGTGCGTCGCGCAGCGTCGGGACACACAGGGCCGCGCCGGCGACGGCGGCGACCGGGTTGCCGCCGAGGCCCAGCAGCACACCACCATCGGGGAGGGCGGCGATGAGCAACGACCCCCCCGGCCGCAGCGGAAGGCCGTCGATAAGGAGTCGGGCGCCGATCCGGGCCAGGGCCGCGCGCAGGTGATCGGCCGCCCCGCGCCCCGTCGCACCGATGACGACGACCAGCTCGCCGGGGGGTCGATCGGGGCCGAGCGCGCCGGCCAGCGCCGCGGGGGAATCGGGCAGATGCGCCCCATGGGCGACGCGTGCGCCGAAGCCGCTCAGCAGGGTCGCCACCGGTGGAGAGGCGGTATCGGTGATGCCCGACGCCGTCGGCGAGCCGACCTCGTCGCCGGAGGTGTGCACGGTGGCGCGCAACGGCCCGCGCACCACGAGCCGGGCGACTCCGGCGCCGCGAGCGGTGCCGATCAGCGCCGCGTCGACGGTCGTCCCGGCGGCGGCGAGCACGTCGCCCACCGCCCACGAACTGCCCCGGCGGCGGGTGTCGTCCCGGCCGGATCTGGTGCTCGTCAGCACCGAGCCGTCCGATCGGGCCGCCACCTCTTCGTGGCGGATGACCCGGTCGGCACCGGGTGGCAGTGCCGCGCCGGTGGCAATCGACACCGCCGTGCCGGGCTCGGTCAGCGGCTGGCCGTCGTGGCCGGCCCGCACCGCCGATCCGACCAGGCGCCACGGGCCGCTGCCGCGGACCGCGTAACCGTCCATCGCCGCGGTGTCGAAGGCGGGGAAGGCGACCGCGGCCCGCAGCGGTTCGGCCAGGACCGCGCCCGCGGACTCGTCGACACCGGTGTGGCGCGGAGCCGCCGGATCAAGGTCGGTGGCCGCGGCGGCCAGCGCCGCCACCGGATCGGCGTGCCGTCGAGCGGCCGCGAGATCCTCGGGTGTGTCGACGTCGGCGATCCCGCTCAGCCGCATGGTCTCCGCATCGTCGGGGATCAGTGAGCGCATCGAGGCATGGGCCGTGCGCAAGGCCGTGCGCAACGCCGCGGCGCGCCACACGCCGACGAGGTACTGCGGCCGGTTGTCATCGTCGAGTGCCAGCACCACGGGGGCCCCGACATCGGCGCGCCGGGCGGCGAGGGCGTCGATGTGCTCGGCGGTCAAGAACGGGAGGTCGGCGGCCAGGACCGCGACAGCGCAGTCGTCGGGAACGTCCTCCAGCACGGCGGCACCGGCGGCCACCGCGGCCACCGGGCCGGCGAACGGAGGGTTCTCGCGGGTGCGTTGCACCCGCGCGGGCAGGTCTCGATCGGGCCCGACCACCACGATCTGCTCGGCGTGCGGGACGGCGGCAAGCGCGATGTCGATCAGCCGGCGGCCTCCGACGAGGGATGCCGGCTTGTCGGCCCCGGCCAGCCGCCGGGCCCGACCGCCGGCCAGGATGATGGCGGCGAGGCGCGCAGGCGTACTCGGCTGGTCCACGCTGTCACCGTACTGGGTGGCGGCACCGATCGCCGCCGCTAATACACGTCGCGCACATAGCGGGCCTCGGCGGCGAGGGCGGCGACGTAGGAGTCGGCCATCCGCGGGGACATGCGCCCGTGCTCGGCGACGATCTCGCGCAAGGCCACGTCGACGTCGCGCGCCATCTGACCGGCGTCCCCGCACACGTAGACGTGCGCGCCGCGATGAATCCAGTCCCACACCTCGCCGGCGCTGGCGCGCATCCGGTCCTGCACATAGACCTTCTGCTCTTGATCCCGGGAGAAGGCCAGATCGAGTTTCGTGAGCACCCCGGCGGAGGTCAGGTCGGCGAGTTCGTCGCGGTACAGGAAGTCGGTCGACTCGTGGCGCTCGCCGAAGAACAGCCAGTTCGGGCCGCTCGCCCCGGTGGATGCCCGGTCGTGCAGGAAGCCGCGGAACGGGGCGATACCGGTGCCCGGTCCGACCATGATCATCGGAACCTCGCCGTCGCTCGGTGGGCCGAACCTTTTGTTCGGTGCGACGAAGACCCGCATCGCAGCGCCGGGATCGGAGTCGGCGAGGAACGCCGAGCAGACGCCGTGGCGTGTGGTGCCGGTCCCGAACCGCACGGCGGAGACGGTGATCTCGACGCGGCCTGGATCTGACAGCGGTGAGGAGGAAATCGAATACAGGCGTGGAGTGAGCGGCTTGAGCACGGTCAGCCAGTCCGCCAGTGCAGCGCTCACCGGGTGCGTGGCCAGCAGGTCGACCGTTTGCCGGCCCCATGCCCAGGTGCGCAGATCGCCCGGGTGGTCGGCCAGTGCGGCGAACCCCGCGGCCGGATGGCGCTTGTGCAGGAGCCGCAGGAAGTCCGGGGTGATCCGGGTGATGTCGTAGTGATCGGTCAGCGCCTCGACGAGGGTGCGCCGCCGGCCGTCGACAATGACCGGTTCGTCGGCGTCGAGCCCGGTGCGGGCAAGCCACTCCTCGACGACGGCGGGCCTATTCGTCGGCCACACGCCGAGGGCGTCGCCGGCACTGTAGATCAGGGTGTCGTCGGGCAGTGTGAACGCGAACCGGCGCACCTCCTTGTCCGATTCGGCGGCGGTGAGCCGGACGTTCTCGATCAACTCGGTCTGCAGCGGATTCTTGCGCGAAAAGGATTCGGCCACCGCCTCGTCGAGGGCGTCGCCCGGGCCCGTGGGCCGGGTTACCGCTGCGGGGCCGGGCGTGCAGGCCAACGCCGTGAGAACTGCTTGCTGCCACAACGCCGCCTGCTCGGCGTAGTCGGGCTCACAGGAGACGCGGTCGGCGATGCGGGTGCCGCCGAGGTCGTGCAGGCGTGCATCCAGCTTGCGCGCGAACCCGCAGAAGTCGCCGTACGACGAGTCGCCGAACCCCAAAACCGAGTAGCGCAGATCGGCCAGCTCGTCGTCGGCTTCGACCGTGGCCAGGCAATCCCACAGCGCCACGCCGGAATCGGGGGCATCGCCATCGCCGGTAGACGCGACGACGAACAGCACGTCACCGGTCAGCGCGTCGACCGAGACGTGATCGGCGCCCGCCTCCGTGACGGCGAACCCGGCGTCGACCAGGGTCGCAGTCAGGGTGGGGATGTATTCCTCGACGGTGCCGGTTTGCGACGCCCAGACGACGCGCACCGTGCGCTCGGTGGTGCCGGGTGACTGTGGCTGGCCGGTCCCGCTGTCCGCGAGGGGAACTCTCGAGAACACTCCGGCCAAGACACCGTCGATCCACGCCCGGGAAGTGGCCGAGAGTGGCGCATGTGCCGGTACCGTCGGCACCTGACCGGCGGGCGGGTTCGTCCGCAACCCCGCCAGTAAGCCGGTGAGATAGGCGCGCTCGGGTTCGGACAGGGTGACCGGCTCGTCGGTGGCCTGCGAGCCGAAGGCGGTCACCAGGAGGCTGGCGGTGTCGGACACGGGCGCTCCCGGGGACTGGGTGATTGGGGTTTGGGCGGGCGGTCCCGGGGCGAGTGGTGCCGGGGACAGGGCGACCGCGCACGCCTTGAACTCCGGTTGCAGCGAGTCCGGGTCGACGGCATCGTTGGTGACGGCGTTGATCGCCAGGCCCGCGCCCGCGGCGTCGGCGAAGTGCATGGGGACGAAGCAGGTGCCGGCGGTGATCGTGTCGGTGACCACCGCTGGCGCGAACGCAACCCCGCGCCGAGACCGGATTTCCACGCGATCACCGTCGGCGATGCCCAGGCGCTGCGCGTCGGCCGGGTTGATCTCCACGAAGGTCGACGGGTTGAGCTTCATGAGCTTGGCGACTTTGCCGGTCTTGGTCATCGTGTGCCACTGGTGCGCCAGGCGTCCGGTGGTGAGCGTCAGCGGGTAGTCGTCGTCGGGGAGCTCGGCGGGGGGGAGGTAGGGGCGGGCGAAGAACTGGGCGCGCCGGCTCGGGGTGGCGAACGCCAGGCGCGGGGTGTGGCCGTGGTCGTCGATAAAGAGGGCTTGGCTCACACCGTCATTGAGGTAGCGAATCGGGTTGCGGTCGGGCGCGCCCGGTGCAGCCGGCCACTGCACCGGTCCGCCGCGCAACCGCGCGTAGTCGACGCCGCGCAGGTCCCACCCGGTTCGGGGGTTGTGGAAGCCGGCGATCTCGTCGAAGACCGCAGCGGCATCGGGGAAGTCGAAGCCGTCGACGAAGCCCATCTGCTGGGCGACCCGGCAGATCAACTGCCAGTCGGGCAGAGCCTGGCCGGGGGCCCGCAGCAGCGGTGCCGTGAGGGTGAGGTTCCGCTCGGAGTTGATCATGACGCCCTCGGACTCCGACCACAGGGCGGCCGGAAGGACGACGTCGGCGTACGCGGCCGTCTCGACACCGGTGAAAGCGTCCTGGACGACGACGAATTCGGCGTTCTGCAGGCCAGCGATCACTTTGGCGCGGTTGGCCATGGAGGCGACGGGGTTGGTGCAGATGACCCACAGGGCTTTGATCCTGCCATCGGTGAGAGCTTCGAAGAGGTCGACGGTGCCGCCACCGACATTGGTGTGCAACGTGCCGGGCGGGATGTTCCACCGGTGCTCGACTTCGGCGCGTTGCGCAGGATCGAGGACAGCGCGTTGTCCCGGCAGCCCCGGCCCCATGTATCCCATCTCGCGCCCGCCCATCGCGTTGGGCTGACCGGTTAGCGAGAACGGCCCGCTGCCGGTGCGGCAGATCGCGCCGGTCGCCAGATGCAGGTTGCACAGGGCATTGGTGTGCCAGGTGCCGTGGATGGACTGGTTGAGTCCCATCGTCCATAGGCTCACCCAGTTCTTCGCCCCACCGATCCATTCCGCCGCTTGCCGAAGCGAATCCTCGGCGATGCCGGTGATCGTCGATACCCGGTCGGCCGGGTAGTCGGCCAGCAATGGGGTCATAGCGTCGAATCCGTCGGTGAACTCGGCGATGAACTGATCGTCGGTTGCGTCGGCGTCGACGATGAGCCGCAGGAGCCCGTTGAGCAGGGCCATGTCGGTGCCCGGACGCACCGGCAGATAGAGGTCGGCCTTCGCAGCGGTGGCGGTACGGCGCGGATCGACGACGATGAGCTTCGCGCCCTGCTTGACCCGGTCCATCATCCGCAGGAACAAGATGGGATGACAGTCGGCCATGTTGGCGCCGATCACCAGGAAGACGTCGGCGTGGTCTAGGTCGTCGTAGCTGCCCGGCGGCCCGTCGGCGCCCAGCGACTGCTTGTAGCCGGTGCCGGCGCTGGCCATGCACAGCCGCGAGTTCGATTCGATGAGGTTGGTGCCGAAGTAGCCTTTGCTCAGTTTGTTCGCCAGGTATTGCGCTTCGAGCGACATCTGTCCGGAGACGTAGAACGCCACCGCGTCGTCGCCGTGCTTCTCGCGAATCGCGGTGAACCGGTGCGCGACCTCGGTGATCGCCGCGTCAACATCAACCGGGGCCTGCTCGTCGTCGCGGGTCTCCCGGCGCAGCGCGGTGGTGAGGCGCCCGGGTGCGTTGAGCAGGTCGGCCGTCGTGTTCCCCTTGGTGCACAACCGGCCCCGGTTGGCCGGATGAGTCGGTGTTCCCTTCGCGCTGGCGACGGCGGTGTCCGTTGCGGTCAGCGTGAGCCCGCAGCCCACACCGCAATAGCCGCAGACGGTGTCCACGGTCGTCGGCAAGGCGGGCGACTCCATGTGCCCATCGTCGGTGCGGACTGTTTCTGGGCGGTGGGCGCACTGTTACGTGCGGATCAACTCGCTGTGTTGCCGGCCACAGATGCAGCCGGCCCGCACCTGGCGGGCGGCCGTGTCTTGGTGCCCCCGGCAGGAATCGAACCTGCGACCTAGAGATTAGAAGGCTCTTGCTCTATCCAACTGAGCTACGGAGGCTGGCGGCCCGTGGGCCGCTGCGAGTATATCCAGCGCGGCCCGGGATTTCGCCGATCACTAGGCTGGAGCCATGATCCGGCATGACGAGATGGACGATCGTGGCTCGACGGTTCGGGTGCTCGCCACGATCCTCGCCGTGGTCGCCGGCGGTTTCGCCATCGCCGTGTTCCTGCCATCGGCGCCGACCGCCCGTGCACTCCTGGGACTGCGCGATCCGGGCGGCGTCACCACCTACGGGGTTCCCGCGGTCACCGCAATCGGATACGTGGCGGTCGCGCTGGCCGTCGGGTCGGCGTTGTTTGCCGCCTTCTTCGTGCCGCCGCAGTCGGATGGCCTGCTCGATATCGGCGGCTACCGGGCGATGCGCTGGGCGGGGAGGTTCTTCGCGGCGTGGGTGATGTGTTCGGTCACGATGACGGTGCTGTCCGTCTCGAACCTGGTGGGAAAGTCGGTCTGGCAACTGCTGTCGTCGGGAGACTTCTTCACCGCCTATTCAACGGTTTCCGATGCTCACACGTGGACCGTCACCGGAGTCCTCGCGCTCATTGCGATGGTGTTCGCCCGGGTGGGAATGCACTGGGGCTATGTGTTCGGTGCGCTGCTCTTCGGCGTGTTGTCGCTGCTACCCCTGGCGCTGGCCGGCCACTCGGCGGCCGGCGGCAACCACGACCTCGCCGCCAACAGTCTTATCCTGCACATCATTGCCGCGGTGATCTGGTTCGGCGGATTGTTCGCCGTGGTCACCTACGCGTTGGCGAGTGGGCGGTGGCGGGCGCTGGCGGTGCGACGCTTCTCGCGGGTGGCATTCTGGCTCATCCTGGTCGTCGGGGTCTCCGGCGTGATCAACGCGGCGGTGCGGGTCAGCCTCGCGGACCTGTTCACCAGCACATACGGGTGGATTGTGGTGGCCAAGGTCGGTGCGCTGGGGGTGCTCGGGGCCCTGGGTGCCGTGCATCGTCGACGCACCATCGCCTCGCTGGATGAGGCACCGGACCCGCCGCGGTCGTTGTTCGTGCGCTTCGGCCTGGTCGAACTGCTCGTCTTCGCGATCACCTACGGCATCGCGGTGGCCCTGTCGCAGACACCGCCGCCGGCGGGCCGGGTGCGGCCCGATATCTCCCCGATGGAGGAGAAACTCGGATATCGACTCGATGGGCCGCCAACGGTGGCGCGGCTGGCTTTCGACTGGCGATTCGACCTGATCTTCGGCACGGCCGCGATTGTGCTGTGCGCGGTGTATCTGCGCGGCGTGTGGCGGTTGCGGCAGCGCGGTGACGCGTGGCCCCCCGGCCGCACAGTTGCCTGGGTGCTCGGCTGCGCGGCGTTGCTGGTGGCGACATCGTCGGGGCTGGGGCGCTACGCACCGGCGATGTTCTCGGTTCACATGGGCAATCACATGATTCTGTCGATGCTGGCGCCGGTTCTGCTGGCGCTGGGCGGCCCGATCACGTTGGCGCTGCGAGCATTGCCCGTCGCCGGACGCGACAATCCGCCCGGACCACGCGAATGGGTGCAGTACGCCGTCACGAGCCCGGTCGCCCGCGTACTCGGAAATCCGGCGGTGGCCGTGGTGATGTTCGTCGGCAGTTTCTACGTCCTCTATCTCGGCGGGGTGTTCGACCTGGTGGCGCAATACCACGGCGCCCACCTGTTCATGAACTTCCACTTCCTGCTTTCGGGCTACCTGTTCTATTGGACGACTATCGGTGTCGACCATGCCCCGTATCGGCTCAAGCCCCTCGGGAAGTTGAGCATCGTGTGGGGGACGTTGCCGTTGCACGCGTTCTTCGGCGTCGTCTTGATGATGACTTCGACCATCATCGCCGGGGAGTACTACCGCGGGCTCATGTTGCCGTGGAATGCCGATCTCGCTTCCGACCAGCGTGTTGGCGGCGGAATTGCCTGGGCCGCTGGAGAAATCCCACTGGTGCTCGTCATGGTCGCCCTGCTCTTCCAGTGGAGCCGTGAGGATGACAAGGAGGCTCGGCGCTACGACCGCAACGCCGAGCGCGACGACGACGCGGAGCTGCGTGAGTACAACGAGATGCTGGCCACCTTGGGCAAGCACAAACGGTAGTTCTCCACAGCGGCCGAGTTCTCCACAGATGCCCGTGGCGGGACTGGTGGGGCAACCGGGCCGGCGGAGATGCTGGGAGTGATCGGATTTCATTCTCGGCTGGGGGAGGCCACCATGTTCGAAACACCCATGACCGTCGTCGGTAACGTCATCAGTGAGCCGTCGGTTCGCACCACCTCGGTGGGCGAAGTCGTCTCCTTCCGCATGGCGAGCAACTCGCGGCGCCGGGACGCCGACACCAACGAGTGGATCAACGACAAGACTCTCTACCTCTCGGTGTCGTGCTGGCGCAAGCTCGCCTCTGGGGTGGCGGCCTCGGTGGAGAAGGGGCGGCCGGTCATCGCCACCGGCACGGTGCGCACCGCCGAGTACACCACCGGTGACGGGGAACATCGCTCCACCTTGGAGATGACCGCTGCCGCCGTGGGCATCGATCTGAGCCGCTGCATCGTCAAGGTCTGCGGGTTTCCCAGCGGCGGAGCCGCTCCGGCGGGCGACGTCGTCGATCAGGAGCCGGCAGCCGGCCTCGATCGGGAGCCGTCGGTCCTCGGTATCGCGGCAGATCAGGCCGAGGTGCCGGAATTGGTCAGAACGACTGCAGCCCCTTGCTGAGCACCATGGCGCCGATGATCAGCAGGATGACCGTCATGATCACCGCGTTGTTGGTGATCAGCCAGGATTTCGCCGCGTTGAGGGGGCGGTCCATCCGCTCGGGCATCAGTAGGTAGCCGCCCAGCAGCACGAGCACTGCTCCGCTCGCGATGACAACGAAGACCGCCGCGGGAACGAGGACCTCAGAACCCGGCAGGCTCGCTCGAGCCAGGGCGAGGCCCGCAGCAATCGTGATGAACAGTCCCTTGGGGTTGACCGCAGCGACCGCGAATCCGAGGAGCGCGGACTTGGCCGGGGTCAGGTTGTCGGCCAGGGCCAGCCAGCGCGGCACGTGCGGTTCAGCGCCCGGCCTCGGCCGATCGCGCCACTGGCGGACCGCAAACGCAGCCAGGGCAAGACCGAGGATGATGCGGATCACGCCGATGACCTTGCCTGGGTGGCCGTCCTCATCGCCGATGCTGGCGGCCGAAGCCACCGCGACGACGATCGCGAGGGGGCCGATCAGTCCGGCCAGCCAGCCGGCGGTGAAGGTGATGCCGGCGCGTTTCGGCGAGGGCGACAACAGTGCCAAGATGACCGCCACGATGGGGAACGGACTGATTCCGATGGCTATCGAAAGGGGCAGGACGGTGCCGATCGCGCTGATCATGGGGAAGACAATGCCAGATCCCGGGGTCAGTTGTCGGGATCGTGGCGGGCCGACGGGATCAGGTGGTAGCGGGCCGGGCTCAGGGTGGTGAGCATGTTCGTCCTCGCCGCGAACGCGCGCAGCGCGAGGCGGTCGCCTGCGCCCACGTCGACGCCGAGCAGTTCTGCCGCGCGCGGATGGAGCATCGCGCGGATTGCAGCGGGCGGTACCTTGCGCGGATACCAGGTCGGTGGATGGAGGGTTTCCCGGCGCAGCCGCTCGGCATCGGGAGTCATCGCCAGATTCGTCGCGCAGTAGTCCGCGAAGTAGTCGACGAACTCCCGGTAGGTGGCCGGCTGGGCGCGATCGGAGATGTCGTACTTCGCATACCACCGGCAGCACTCCTGGTAGAGCTGCTCCTTGGCTGCGCCGTCGAGTCCGCTGTGGAAGATGTCGATCGAGGTGAACAACGCATCGACGTAGGTGGCGTGCTGGAAGAAGAACAGCTCCGGATTGAGGGAGTGGTAGCGCGCGCCAGAGCTGTCCACGCCTTTGACGTGGGAGTGCGCGGTGCGCATCACCGACCGCAGGTCGCGGTTGCTGTAGGCGATATAGACCATTTGGCCGACCGCGCGGCTCTTGTGCGCCCACAGTCCGCTGTGGACGTGCTGGACCAGACTGGCGGCGTTTCCGGGCTGAAGGATCTGCAGGGAGATCGCCCGCGGCAGCGTGTAGGCGAAACGCTTGTCGCCGAGGTACCGGTACACCATCGGCATCGGGACGTTTCGGCGGTGCGCGAGCCCGTCGGCCATATCGGCGGTCGGTGTTGCCATCCCCCAAGGGTAATTATGATCACGATTGTTGTCAGTTTGCGGGCGGTGCATACGACCACTTCGGGACCAACGTCCCCGTGCGGGGGCGGCTGTCGGGCCCGACTCCCGGCGGGTCGGCCCGCGAGTCTGCGGTGCCACTACACTGGGGGACTGTTGTGCCCAGGTGCTTGTGAGAAAAGGGAATCCGTTGGCTGGCGAGTTCATTTACACCATGAAGAGTGTGCGCAAGGCGCACGGCGACAAGGTCATTCTCGACAATGTCACCATGTCGTTCTACCCCGGCGCGAAGATCGGCGTCGTCGGACCGAATGGCGCCGGCAAGTCGTCGATTCTCAAAATCATGGCCGGCATCGATCAGCCGTCCAACGGTGAGGCGTTCCTCGACCCTGGGGCGACCGTCGGCATCCTCCTGCAGGAACCGCCGTTGTCCGAGGACAAGACGGTCAGGGGAAACGTCGAAGAGGGCATGGGCGAGGTCATGACCAAGCTCAAGCGGTACAACGAGGTCGCCGAGCTCATGGCGACTGACTACTCCGATGAGCTCATGGAGGAGATGGGCCAGTTGCAGGAGGCCCTCGACGCCGCCGACGCCTGGGACCTCGACAGCCAGATCGAGCAGGCGATGGATGCGCTGCGGTGCCCGCCGGCCGACTCGCCGGTCACCCACCTCTCTGGTGGTGAGCGTCGCCGCGTCGCGCTGTGCAAGCTGCTGCTGTCCAAGCCGGATCTGCTGCTGCTCGACGAGCCGACCAACCACCTCGACGCCGAGTCGGTCCTGTGGCTCGAACAGTTCTTGGCCAACTACGCGGGCGCAGTTCTCGCCGTGACCCACGACAGGTACTTCCTCGACCATGTCGCGCAGTGGATCTGCGAGGTTGACCGCGGCAAGCTGCACCCCTACGAGGGCAATTACTCGACCTACCTGGAGAAGAAGGCCGACCGGCTTGAGGTCCAGGGCAAGAAGGACCAGAAGCTCCAGAAGCGGCTTAAAGAAGAACTCGCATGGATCCGCTCCGGCGCCAAGGCCCGTCAGACCAAGAACAAGGCGCGCCTGGCCCGCTACGAGGAGATGGCGGCGGAAGCCGAGAAGCACCGCAAACTCGACTTCGAGGAGATCCAGATCCCGACGCCGCCCCGGCTGGGCGACATCGTCGTCGAGGTCGCTCACCTCGATAAGGGCTTTGACGGCCGGGTGCTGATCAAGGATCTGAGCTTCACGCTGCCGCGCAACGGCATCGTCGGCGTGATCGGCCCCAACGGCGTCGGCAAGACGACGCTGTTCAAGACCATCGTCGGCCTCGAGGAGCCGGATTCGGGGACGGTGAAGGTCGGCGACACGGTCAAGCTCTCCTACGTCGACCAGGCCCGCGCCAACATCGACCCGAAGAAGTCGGTCTGGGAGGTCGTCTCCGACGGGCTGGACTACATCGAGGTCGGCCAGAACGAGATGCCCTCGCGCGCCTACGTCAGCGCGTTCGGCTTCAAGGGGGCCGATCAGCAGAAGCCGTCGGAGGTCCTCTCGGGCGGCGAGCGCAACCGCCTGAATCTGGCGCTCACCCTCAAAGAGGGCGGCAACCTGATCCTGCTCGATGAGCCGACCAACGACCTCGATGTCGAAACGCTCTCCTCGTTGGAGAATGCGCTGGAGCAGTTCCCGGGTTGTGCCGTGGTCATCTCCCACGACCGCTGGTTCCTCGACCGCACCTGTACCCACATTCTGGCGTGGGAGGGCAACGTGTCGGAAGGGCAATGGTTCTGGTTCGAGGGCAACTTTGAGGCCTACGAGGCCAACAAGATCGATCGTCTGGGCGCCGACGCGGCCCGTCCTCACCGGGTGACGCACCGCAAGCTGACCCGCGACTGACGGTAGGCGGTCGCGGGCCGGCTTGCCGCAGCCGCGGTGATCTAGCAGTTGTTGCAGCCGCCGCTACGCTTACGGCTGCGGGCGGGTTGGGCGAAGGTGGAGGTCCGCCGGGTGTCTGTCCGCGGTGCTGGGCCAGGCTACATGGATGGAACGCTCCCGCTGCGCTTGCGCTTACGGCCGCGGGCGGGCTGGGCGAAGATGAAGGTCCGCCGGGTGACTGTCCGGTTCGATTTCCTCATGACGCACTCCGTGTTCCTCATGACGCACTCCGGGTGACTATTAGCGAGATCGTTTCTTCACGATAGCCCGAAATGTTCACTTTGGCCGTTGTCTTGGGTCCGGTGACCAAACGGCGGTGGAGTGTCTAGCATCGACCTTGTGGACGGCGTGCCGGTCGAGTGCCTCGAAGCTGGACAAGTGCGTGTCGACGGTGCTCCGATCATCGACATTCGTCGTTGCGATGACGGGCACGGCGAAGTGGTCCTGATCAATGACGACATGCCGATGCTCGTCGAATCCGTCCTCTCGGCAGTGCACGGCCGTGGTCTGCGCGTTGACACAATTGAGCACCCGGTTCTCGGCGTTCGCCGCGACGAGCACGGACAGTTGCTCAGCGCCGGGGATCGTGGCACCGGTGACGAGGACGAGTCGTGGATCCGGCTGCAGTTCAGCGACTCCGGTCAACGCGACACCGATGGTGATGACACCTTGCGCACGGCGACCACCGCGGCGCTCGAGCAGGTCGGCGCGATCCAGGCCGATCGCCCGGCGATGCTCCTAGCGCTGGGGCGCCTCGCCGACGACCTGGATTCAGCCGACGAGGATCCGGAGACGGCCGCGCTGTTGCGCTGGCTCGGCGATGGGAATTTCGTTCCGCTGGGGCAGACTGGCCCGGAGGTGAATCGGGGGATTTGCCGACCCCACCTCGCCTATCGTGCCCAGCATCTCGCCGATCGTGCCCTGCCGCCTGTCTTGGCCCGCGCATATCTTCCGACGGGGGTGGTGCGGACGCAGTTTCCGGTTCTGGTCAGCATCCGGGTCGACGACGAGGAGCAATTCTTCATTGGTCTGCTGAGCACGGCGGGCCTGAGCCAGTCGGTCTTCGAGATCCCCGTCGTACGGCGGGCGGTCAGCGCGGTTTTCGACGATGCTGATGTCGACGTCGAGTCATTCGTCGGCGAGGAGATGACGGACTACCTCCAGAACTACCCGCTGGCTGAGTTGTTTGCCACGCCCACCGATGATCTGGCCAAGCGGATCGACGCTCTGGTGGACTCGGCGGCTTCGTCAGCGCTGGACGTTTTCGTGCGTGTCGACCCGCGAACACAGACCGCCGCCGGACTGGTCTACTTGCCGCGAGAGCGCTACAGCACCGCCACTCGACTGCGCCTACAGGATGAGTTGGCAGGCGAGTTGGGGGGTTCGCAGGTCGAGTACACCGGACACGTCGGGGAGGGGCCGCGCGCCCTGCTGCACGTCGTGATGCGGATCGACCCGGACGCTGACCGGCCCTCGTATGCAACGGGATCGCCCGCTCAGCGGGCACTGCGGGAGGGTCTCGGCGCGGTGATTCTCACCTGGGACGAACGCCTTGCCGAAAACGTCCCCGAAGAGGTCGACGGCACCGAACTGCTCCGCTTTGCGTCGGCGGTCTCCCCGTCGTATCAAGAGCTTCGCGATCCGCGACGCGCCTACGACGATTTGACTCACTGGCAGGCGATGTCACCGGGGGAGGTTGTCGTCGCGGCACCAGACCCGCGGACCGTCGTGATCTACCTGTGCGACGACTCAGCCGACCTGACCGATCTGCTGCCTGTCTTCGACAGCCTGGGCGTGCGGGTGGCCGAGGAGCAGGCGTTCCGCATCGACCGACCCGATGGCGTGACGTGCTGGGCCTACGAGTTCGACGTCGACGTGCCCGCCGGCGACGACGACCCTGAGGGGCGAACGGCTCGGCTCATCGATGCCTTCGAGGCGATTTGGCGGGGCGATGCAGAGCTCGACGCGTTCAACGCACTGATCCTGAGTACCGCCCTCACCTGGCGAGAGGTCGCCATCCTGCGCGCCTACCATCACTATTTGCGCCAATGTGGCTCGGCATACCGCGCGGTCTACGTTGCCGACGTGCTCGCCTCGCACCGTGCGGTGACCGCCGCGCTACTGGCACTGTTCGAGGCGACATTCGATCCGGACCAGGCCGACGACGAGCGCCGCGCAGAGGCGGCGGTCCGCCTCGACGCGGAGGCGGCCAAGGTCTTCAGCCTGGACGCCGATCGCGTGTTGTCGGCCTTGCGATCGGCGGTGCTGGCCACCTTGCGGACCAATGCCTTTGTGTCACAGGACTATTCGCCGGGAGTCCGGCGTGCACTGGTGCTGAAGCTGGCGCCGCAGAAGATTCCACTCGCCCCCGCGCCGCGGCCACGTTTCGAGTTGTACGTCCACTCGCCCCGCGTCGAGGGCGTGCACCTGCGCTTCGGAATGGTTGCGCGCGGCGGGCTGCGCTGGTCGGATCGCGGGGAGGACTATCGCACCGAGATCCTCGGTCTGGCCAAGGCACAGTCGGTGAAAAACGCGGTGATCGTGCCACTCGGCGCAAAGGGGGGATTCGTCGTCAAAGACGGTCGATCGCCCTCGCGCGAGACTGTCGTGTCGCGCTACCGCGAGTTCATCGCCGCACTCCTCGACGTGACCGACAACATCGACCTGGTCACCGGGGACATCGTCACACCCGAACGAGTGATCCGCCGCGACCGCGACGACCCCTATCTCGTGGTCGCCGCCGACAAGGGGACCGCGTCCTTCTCCGACGCGGCGAATGCGGTCGCCGCGGACTACGGTTTCTGGCTCGGCGACGCATTCGCCTCGGGCGGTTCGGTCGGCTACGACCACAAGGCCATGGGAATCACCGCGCGGGGAGCGTGGATCTCGGTCCAGCGCCACTTCGCCGAGATCGGGATCGACCCGCAGCGCCAGGACATCACCGTCGTCGGCATCGGTGACATGAGCGGGGACGTGTTCGGCAACGGCATGCTGCGCTCGGCGCATATCCGACTGGTCGGGGCCTTCGACCACCGCCATGTCTTCCTCGACCCCGATCCGGATCCGGCGTCCTCGTTTGTCGAGCGCAAGCGACTGTTCGACCTTCCGCGCTCGTCGTGGGACGATTATGACACTGGGCAGATCAGCGCGGGCGGCGGCGTCTTCAGTCGCGACCGAAAGTCCATCCCGATCACGCCACAGGTGCGATCGGTGCTCGGACTCGACGACGATGTCGCCGAGCTTGCGCCGCCGGAGCTGATCCGGGCCATGCTGCTCGCCCCGGTCGACTTGCTGTGGAACGGCGGGATCGGCACCTACATCAAGGCGTCGACGCAGACGAATGCGGAGGTTGGGGACAAGGCCAACGATGCGGTACGCGTCGATGCCAACCGGCTCCGCGTGACCGTCGTCGGGGAGGGCGGCAATCTCGGGGTCACCGAACAGGGGCGGATCGAGGCCGACCTGCACGAAGTCGCCATAAACACCGATGCCCTGGACAACTCTGCCGGTGTCGATTGTTCCGATCACGAGGTCAACCTCAAGATCCTGCTGCAGGCGGCAGTGACCTCGGGTGCCCTGGGTGCTCATACCCGCGCCGACTTCCTGGCATCGTTGACCGACGACGTCGCCGATGCGGTCCTCGCTGACAACGTCGCCCAAAACAACGAACTCGGCTTCGAACGCACTCAGGCGTCGCGTTACGTCGATACCCATGAGCGGATGTTGGCCGACCTCGCCGACCGGCGCAAGGTCGACCTGGCCCTGGAAGGGCTGCCCACGCCGGCACAGCTGCGGGACCGATTCGCCTCGACGCGGGCGGCGGGTCGGGCGCGTGCACTGACGTCGCCGGAACTGGCCACCCTGATGGCTCAGGTCAAACTCGGCCTCAAGTCGGACCTGCTCGATTCCGAGCTCCCAGACAATGACCTGTTCACCGTCCGGTTGCGCGGCTATTTCCCGACCGCGGTGGTGGAGCGCTTCTCCGGTGAGCTCCACGGGCATCGGCTGCGGCGGGAGATCATCGCGACGAGCATTGTCAACGACGTCGTCGACTTGGGTGGGCTGTCGCACGTATTCCGCCTCGGGGAGGGCAGCGGGGTTGGCCCGATCGACGCGGTGCGCGCCTTTGTGGTGGTCACCGAGGTTTTCGACCTGCGTCCGCTGTGGACGCGACTGGTTGCGTCGCCGGTCGCCACTGCGGTGATCGACGAGATGCTGTACTACTCGCGCCGACTCCTGTTCCGCGCGTCGCGCTGGTTCCTGGCGACCCGACCGCAGCCACTCGCCCTCGCCGCGGAAGTCACCCGCTACCGCCACCGCGTAGCGGAACTGCACGACGAATTGAACGGTTGGCTCGGGTCGGCGTCGAGGGCCGACGTGGACTCGCGGGCGCGTCGGCTGATCGTCGAAGGCGTCGAACCGACGGTGGCGCGCACGGTGGCGCTCAGCCTGCACAGCTATGCGTTGCTCGACATTATCGACGTCGCCGAGATCACCGACCGTGATGTCACGGAGGTGGGGCTCATGTACTGGATGCTGTGCGAGCGGCTCCAGGTGGAGCAGTTGCTGAGCGCTGTCACCGATCTGGATGCGCACGATCGGTGGCAGGTACAGGCGCGCCTCGCGATCCGCGACGATCTGCACGGCGTCCTGCGCACCCTGACCCAGGCGATTCTGGTTCAGGGGGACGCGACAGAGTCGCCGGAGGCACAAATCGCCGATTGGGAGTTGCGCAACGTGGCGCGGATCGCCCGGGTGCGGACGACGATCGGTCAGGTACGAGGATCGGACGTCTTCGAGTTTGCGTCTCTCTCGGTTGCGGCTCGGGCGTTGCGCAGTATCGCCTTCTGAGTCTGGGGTGCCCACTGGGCGGGGTGGGGGTGCCCACTCGGCGGGAGGGGAGTCGCCCGGTGGACAATGGTCGGTGGAGCCGGACAAGTCGACACGAGAGGCTGTGTACACGATGGAGATTCCCGACGAGGGGTGCCGGACTGCCCGTGGATACCTGGTCAAGGTGCCGGTGCGATGGTCGGACATGGATGTGTTCCAGCACATCAACCACGCGCGCATGGTCACCCTTCTCGAGGAGGCCCGCATCCCGTGGCTCTTCTACGACGAGCGGCCGACGGCACCGCTGCGCGAGGGCTGCGTCGTGGTCGACTTGAACGTGAAGTACCAGGCCCAGTTGCGCCACGATCAGGGTCCGATCGAGGTCCTGATGTTCGTGGAGAAGCTGCGCTCGGTTGACTTCACCGTCGGCTACGAGGTCCGCCCGGCCGGGGCTGACGTGGATTCGAAGCCGGCCGTGGTCGCCTCGACCCACCTGGCCTCATTCGACATCAACACCCAGCGCCCGCGGCGGATGTCTGACGCGGAGAAGGACTACCTGCGCGAATTCCTCCGCGAGGCGTGAGATGGGTGATCGACGACTGACCCTCGCCTCAACCGCCGACGCCGGCGACGTGGCCGCTTTCGTCGGCCGACTGCTGCGCCTCGACGAAGCAGCGGTCATCCGGGTTCAGCAGCGTGCTGATGGGCTCGTCGGACTATGGGGCACAACGGGTTTCGATGTTCTTGCGACACGATCGGTGTTCGGTTCGATCAGCCCGCCCGATGTCGTGTGCGATGCCGGCGTCGTGCAGTCCGCGGCCGGCGCGGGGCAGTTGACTATCGATCCGGGCTTCTCGCTCGACAGTGCGTGGCGCGGCGCGCTACCACCGCAATCGGGCTACCGGCAGATCGACGATGTCCCGCTGCGGACCGTCGTCGACCTCGCGCAACGCGGGGCCGCGCTCGCCAATGAGCCGGTGGGCGGGCACGGGCCAGTCACGTCGCTCCTGGACCAGGTAGTCCTGGAGGTGACCGATCCGACCGGCGAAGTCGCCGTCGGGGTGGCGCTGCGCGCGCTGTTCGCCCTCACAGGGATGGGCTTCGCCCGCGACCGCCACGGGCACGGGATCAGCGAATCGACGGTGCTCGAGGACATCGCGGAGGATGAGCCGGTCCGCGTGCGCGCGAGTGGCACCTGGATCCGCCTCGACGCCCGGTTCGGCGCGGTCTATCAGCGTCGTGGAGACCAGTTCGCGGTTACCGCCCTCTGAGTCACCGATGGGCAACCAGCCAGACCGCCGAGTTGCCCGGCAGTCGGCCGTCGACGAACGGCTTACTGGTCAACAACACATCTCCGGGCGGGACTGACACCGGCTTCGGCCCGGTGTTGAGCGCGCACACCAGGTGGCCCTCCGAGCGCCGGAACGCCAGGCATCCGGCGGGGGAGCCGTACCAGTCGATGGCGTCCCCGCGGAACTCGACGCGGTGGAAGCGCAATTCGATGGCCCGGCGGTAGAGCGCGAGGGTGGAGTACACATCCTCCAGTTGCTGCTCGGCGGTCAACGCGGCCCACTCCGGCGGCATCGGCAGCCACGTGTGCCGGTTGCTGCTGAACCCGAACGGGGGGTCCTCGCCCTCCCACGGGATCGGCACCCGGCATCCGTCTCGACCACGCGCGGTGTGCTCGGACCGCTGCCAGACCGGATCTTGCAGCACCTCGTCGGGCAGGGCGACGTTGGGGAGCCCGAGCTCGGCACCGTTGTAGATGAACGCCGTGCCGGGTAGGGCCAGTTCGACGAGAAGCATCGCCCGAGCCCGGTCGGTCCCGATCGCGAGGCCCGCGGGGGAGTCGTCGGGCGCGTAGCGGGTTACTTCGCGGTACACGTCGTGGTTGGACAGTGCCCAGGTTGCGGGCGCGCCCACCGTGGCGACGGCGGCGAGTGAGTTTTCGATCGCGGCGCGAATCTCGTCGGCGGCGAAGGCGGCCATGGCGAGCCGGAAGTTGAAGCCGAGATGCAACTCGCCGGGCCGGAGGTACGCCGCGAACTGGGCGTTGTTCTCCACCCAGACCTCGCCGACGGTGAACGCGCCGGGGTATTCGTCGACGACGGCTCGAATGCGCCGGTGGATCGCGTGGACCTCTGGATTATTGAACCGTGGATCAGAATCGGTGTGCCGCAGCACCTGCGCGGCGTGCAGGTCCATGTCCGGCAGACCCGGGGCCTTGGCAAGCCCGTGGGCCACATCGATCCGGAAGCCGTCGATGCCCCGGTCGAGCCAGAAGCGCAGCGTCCGCTCCAGATCGGCGACGACGTCGTCGTCCTCGAAGTTCAGGTCGGGCTGCTGCGGTGCGAACAGGTGCAGGTACCACTGCCCGGGCGTCCCGTCGGGCTCAGTGATTCGCGACCAGGCCGGCCCGCCGAACACGCTGACCCAGTTGTTGGGCGGCTGTGACCCATCGGCTCCCCGTCCGTCGCGGAAGTAGTAGCGCGCGCGCTCGGCGCTCCCGGATGCCGCGGCGAGGGCGGCGGCGAACCAGGGGTGTTCGATGCTGGTGTGGTTGGGGACCACGTCCATCGCGACGCGGATCTCACGCCCGTGTGCTTCGGCGAGGAGGCGGTCGAAGGTGGCGAGGCTACCGAACAGGGGATCGATGTCGCGTGGATCGGACACGTCATAGCCGTGATCGGCCATGGGGGAGCGCATCACCGGCGAGAGCCAGATGGCGTCGACACCGAGGAGTTCGAGGTGGCCGAGCTTGGCGATGATCCCGCCGAGGTCGCCCACCCCGTCGCCGTTCGAATTGGCGAACGACCGTGGATAGATCTGGTAGATGACGGCGCGGCGCCACCATTCTTGGTCCGCGGGATCGAGTTGCGTGTTGGGCCGTTTGGGCGATTGGGCCGACCGGACGATGTTGGGGGCAGCCTTCGACCGCACGATGTTCGGCGTTTCACTCATCGTGCTCCAGATCCCCTTCAGGTCACAGTGGTGCGTTCACCAGCGAGGTGGCGGCCCGGTTCAGATAGTCCAGCAGCGTATGGCGATGTTCGTCGTCGAGCACGTCGGCGCTGACTTCGGCGATGGCCGTCTCCATGCAGCGTAGCCACGCATCCCGCTCGATGGGGCCGATGCGATACGGCACGTGACGCATTCGCAACCGGGGGTGGCCACGCTCGTCGGCGTAGGTGTGGGGTCCGCCCCAATACTGCTCGAGAAACATGCGCAGGCGGCGCTGCGCCGGCCCCAGGTCCTCCTCGGGATACATCGGGCGCAGGATCTCATCGCGCGCGACCTCCGCATAGAACCGCTTGGTGATGGCCTCGAACGTCGCGTGGCCGCCGACTTCCTCGTAGAAACTGGGCACGCCCTCATTGTCCACAACCAGCCTTACGGGGGCGAATCTGCGTTACCGTCACGACTGGACCACATCGCGGTGATCAGGGGGATACGGGTGATACGAGCGTGGCGTGGCAGGTGGCGGCGACTCTCGACCGCGGCGGCGGCGGCCGTCGCCGTGATCGTCGCAGCGGGACTCACCGGCGAGGCGGCCGCGCGCCCGCAGTACCCGGTCAACTATGACCTTTTCTCGGCCTTCGGCGGCGGGAGTCTGGCGCCCAATACGCCGCCGCCGGGGGCAAACCGCTTCGCGTGCCGCAGCGCGGCACATCCGCGACCGGTCATTCTGGTTCACGGATTCATGGCGAACCAGTACAACAGCTGGCAGGCGATGGCCCCGCGCCTGGCCAACGAGGGCTACTGCGTGTTCACGCTCACCACCGGGCAGCTCCCCCCGGGCGGGCCCTTTGGCAACCTGAACAAGATGGCGGTGTCGGCGCGACAATTGTCGGCCTTCGTCGACACGGTGCGCGCCCGTACCGGCGCGCACCAGGTCGACGTCATCGGGCACTCGCTCGGCGGTACCGTGCAATCGATCTACATCAAGCACTACGGCGGAGCGGCAAAGGTATTTCGGGCGATCTCGGTCGGCGGCGTCGTCTCCGGCTATCCCACCGTGAGCGGGTTGGCCACCGTGGAGATCCCCGGGATGCGGAAGCTGCTGGAGGGCCCGTGTCCGGGGTGCAATGAATTCGCCGACCCGAATACCTACATCCAGCTGCGAAAGACCGATCCACGCGTTCGGTATGTGGCGATTGCGAGTACCCACGACGAATTCGTCACCCCAACCCAGAACGCGTTGCTGCCGCCCGCGCCGAACGTGACCAATGTACTCGTGCAGACGGCCTGCCCGAGTTCGATGGTCGGACACCTCGCACTCCTCTACGACCGGGGGGTCATTGCGATGGTCCTCAACCACCTCGACCCGGACCGTGCGACAGCGGTTCCGTGTCAGCCGGGAATCCCGGTGTGACGCCGTGGTCGGTGCGCACCGGTCACATATCGAGTGCGCGCCAGCGCTGGGCATGGTTCCCTTGACACTGTGATCGCGATTTCGTGGCAACGGCAACGCGTGCTGCTGCTCAACGCCACCTTCGAGCCGCTCACCGTCGTGTCGACGCGCCGGGCGATCGTCCTCACCATCACCGGTCGCGCCGAGACGGTCCACGAGGACGAGGACCATGCGATCGCACACTCCGAGCAACTGGCGGTCGCGGTTCCGTCGGTGATCCGGTTGAACCACTTCGTCCGAGTGCCGTACCGGGCCCAGATTCCCCTGACACGGGCCGCGCTGATGCGTCGCGACGCGTCGCGCTGTGGGTATTGCGGTTCCCGGGCGACCACGATCGACCACGTCGTCCCGCGCAGCCGTGGCGGGGCGAACACCTGGGACAACTGTGTTGCATGCTGTGTGCCCTGCAATCGGCGTAAGGCCGACCGACTGCTCCACGAGATCGGCTGGACATTGCATCGCGAGCCGGTGGCACCGAAGGGTCAGCACTGGCGGCTGTTGGCGACCGTGTCCGACATCGATCCGGTGTGGGAGCAGTACCTAGCGGCGTGACGGGGGCCGGTCCTACGCGCCGAGTCGGCGGCGGAGAAAGTCGACCTGGTGGGCCGCACAGCGATGGAACCAGTTGTTGCCGGCGACGCCGGCAAACACGTCGAAGTGGTCACAGGGATAGTGTCGTACTTCGGCCCGCGCGGCGAAGGCCGCCTTGGCCGCCGCGTGCGGGGGTGCGGCCTGGTCGAGGTCGGCGATCTGCACGAGGACCGGGGCGGTGATCAGCTTTGCGTGCCGGCCCGGCCGATAGGCGGCGAGTTGGGTGCCGATCGTCGCGTCGATCTCGTTGCGCCACGATGGGCCGGCCAGGGCGGTCGCGGCTTCGTAATAGCCGGGTGCGGTCAGTGCGCCGAATCCGCCCGGCTGCGCGACGATAGGGATCGTGGCGGGCGATTTGCCCATCAGCTGGCGGGCCGAGCTGCGCCACCCCGTCGTCGTGGACCGCAGCAGGCTGCGCGGCGTGTGCAGCGGCAGCGCGTGACGAGCGGCGGCCGGGCCGTTGACCATCGGCACCACCGCGATCACCGCGGCGATGTCGCTGCGGCGGCTGGCGACGTCGAAAACGTGCCCACCCGATTGCGAAACCCCCCACAGCACAATCGCTGCCGGGTCGACCCCGGGCTGGCGGGCGGCCGCGGCGCAGGCGGCGTCATAGTCCGAGATCTGGTCGTGCATGCAGACGTGTTGGCGGGGGGTGCCGGCCGATTCGCCGAACCCGCGGTAGTCGAAGGCGAAGACGGCGAACCCTGCGGCTTGCAGCGCCCGGGCGTACGGGTCGAGCCCGGAGTCCTTGGTGCCGCCGATGCCATGTCCCATGACGACGACGGGGGCGGGACTCGCCCCGACGGCGGGGTAGAACCAGGCGGCACAATTGACCCCGCCGCTGAGGAACGTGACATCGGTGCGGGCCCCGCGCGATAGGGGGGTCGTGCCGGGCGTCATGCGCTCGCCTCCGTTGTCGTTGTCGAGGGGGTGACTCCGACGCCGGCCCAGCGGGGCGGTCCCTGCTGTCGCGCGCGGACCAGGCCGGCGGGGAGCTCCTTGGTCCGCATGTTGTGCTCGTAGACGAAGTAGTCGAGCTGCTGGGTGTGGCGCGGCCGGTCGAGCATATGGCCGGTGTAGAGCGCCATATCGTCGTCGATCACCCGGCGCATCTGTTCGACCGGCGGCAGGCGGTAGTTGCCGACCGCATATGCGCCGACGAGTCGGGCCTGGGATTCGACGAACGGGAACAGCGTTGGGGTGGCCTGGGCGAAGCCGTGGAAGACCAGGTCGTCGATGCCCGGGTAGAACATCCGCTTGTACAGATCGATTCGATTGTCGGGCGCGGAGATGAAGTCTTCGTCGAAGAACGGGAAGGTGATGTTGTAACCGGTCGCGTAGATGATGATGTCGAAGTCGGCGGAAGTCCCGTCGTCGAAGTGGACGGTGTCGCCGTCGAGCCGGGCGATGTTGGGCTTGGGGATCACATCGCCGGAGCCGAGGCGAAGCGGCAGGTCGAGGGACTGGGTGGGATGCGCCTCGAAGAACTTGTGGTTCGGCGTCGGCAGGCCGAATTCCTCGGGGCGCCCGGCCAGCGGCATCATCACTTGCAGGGCCTTGCGCTGCCAGCTGAGCGGGATGTGCGGCGAGGTGCGGTAGAACTTGTCGGCCGGCTTGCCGAAGTAGTACTTGGGTACGATCCACGCCCCCGACCGGGTCGAGAGGGTGAGGGTGTTCTGCAGCGCCTTGGACGAGAGTTCCACCGCGATGTCGGCGGCGCTGTTGCCCAGGCCGACGACGAGAATGCGCTTTCCGGTGAAGTCGTGCGGCGTGTTGATGTCGATGTAGTGGTGCGCGTGCATCTCGATGCCGCTGAACTCGCCCGGGAAGTCCGGGTAGCGCGGATCCCAGTGATGCCCGTTGGCGACGACGAGCAGATCGAAACGGCGGGTGCCACTGCGCTGCGTGTCCAGTTCCCAGCCGCCGCCGGGGAGGCGGGCGGCGTGGACGACTCCGTTCTCGAACTCGATGTTGCGGTTGAGGCCGAAGGCCTCGGCATAGTCCTCCAGGTACTGCTTGATCTGAGTGTGGTGCGGGAAGTCGGGGTAGTCCGGTGGCATCGGGAAGTCGCGGAAGGAGAGTTGATGTTTGGAGGTGTCGATATGAAGCGACCGATACGCGCTCGAGTGGCCGTTGGGATTGCCGAAGGCCCAGTTGCCGCCGATGCGGTCGGACGCTTCGAAGACGGTGTGCTCGACGTCGTAATCGGTGAGCATCTTCGCCGAGGTCAATCCGCTGATTCCAGCGCCGATCACCGCGACTGTGGGTTGCGTCATAGTGGGAGGGTACACAGACTGTGGAAACTGTCTACCTGTTTCTGCTGCATCGGCCTACACTGCACATCCATGACCCGTTCGGACGCCATGACGACTCGGGAACGATTGCTCGACGTGGCTGATGATCTACTCGCCGACAAGGGCATTCGCGCGACGACGATGAGTACGGTCGCCGAGCGGGCCGAGGTGTCCCGGGCATGGCTCTACCGGCTCTTCCCCGACAAGAACGCGTTGGTGGGTGCGGCACTGATGCGCCTGGTCGAGACGACGTGGGAGCGCAACCATGCCGAACTCGAGGCGATCGATGGATTCGAGGACCGGCTGGTCGCCGGCGTGGCGATTGGCCGGCGGGCCTACGATGACCCGGGCGCGACGCTGATGCGGTTGCGCACCGTCGAACCCGAGGAGTTCGCCGCGGCGATCGGTGTCGGCGTCGCGGGACTGGTGCCCGACCTCGCCGGGTTCTGGCACCGGTATCTCGGCGAGGCCGTGCGTGACGGCGACATCCATCCCGAAACCGATCTCGACGAGGCCGCTGAATGGGTGGCCCGCGTAATGATCAGCCTCGGCAGCGTGGCCGGGCGGCACGTCGACGCCGACGACCCACAGTCGGTTCGGCGACATTTTCGACGCTATGTTCTGCCCGCGCTGCGCTGCGCGCCCGCACACTGATAAATTCATCTCACAGTCAACCGAGAGAGAAGAGATCAGACATGGTGGAAGACCTCATCGTCCCCATCGGGCTCCCGGTGGTCATCGCGGTGTGTACTGCGGTGATCTTGTGTGTGCTTTCGATGATGTACCTGACCTTCTTCGGAAAGACGAAGTATCAGGCCCCGGCGCGCTACACCCTGGATCAGCCCTGGGATCACGCGCCGATCCTCTTCTCGGCGACCGAGGTGCCCAACATGGCCCTCCCCGCGCACGCGCACGAGTCCGACACCGAAGGAGGCGCCGCTCATGGCAAGTGGTGACATCGTTGCAGCCAGTCCCGTCGGCGACCTGCCCATCGGCACCGTCGTCACCAACAGTGGTCGGGTGTCGGGAGTGCGCTTCCCCGATTCCGAGGTTCCCGGCTTCCCGTTCGCACCCGACGAACTGTTGCGCCTCGACGAGGCGCTGAAGACCTGCTCGGAGGAAGCCCGGGTTCGCTTCTCGGTCTACCTCGGCGACCTTGGTGCCGATCCGGTGGCCGGCGCTCGGGAGATCCTGCTCAAGGGCCCGGAGCCGGCCCACGGCACCCTCATCGCGGTGTCGCCGAATTCGAAAGACATCGCCGTGGTCTCCGGTGCCGCGGTCGCCGGCCGGGTCAACGACCGTGTTGCGGCACTCGGCGTGACCGCGGCGGCGGGTGCTTTCCGCCGCGGCGACCTGATCGACGGCTTGGTTTCGGCACTGCGCGTGATGACCACCGCGGCCGTCACCCCGTAGGCGCGCGTTACCCGACGAGGGCGGCCGGAGCGAATATCGCTCCGGCCGCCCTTGTCGGTGGTTGTGGACCACCTCAACCCTCAGTCAGGCAGGGGAATTCATGATCGAATTTACCGAGTGGTACAACCACGAACACCGCCACCGCGGCGAGGCGAGATTAGAGTTCAGACATGGTTAAGCATGGCAGCGTCCATCCAGACAAGCGCTCCTCGGTACCACAGTCTCGGGTTGGCCGCTGGGCTGTGGCGCTCGGAGCGCTCACCCTGACCAGCGTCGTCCTGATCCTGCTGTCACTTGCTTTCGACCTTGTTGATCTGCCCGGCAGCTTCGGTGACAACTGGTGGTTCGGTGTGTGGGGGCTGTCCATCTGGGCGACCGGACTGGCTTCGATCGGCACCGGCGCCGTGGCGATCATCCGTCGGCACGATCGCTCGTGGATGGTCGTGCTGGCCACTGTTCTTGGCTTCCTCCCCGTCGCGCTACTGCTTTCGGAGGCGGTACTCGGCAAGGTCTGACGCGACGGCAGCCTCCTCGCGAACTTTGGCGGCGCGCTGTCTCCGGAAAGGCGAAGTATCAGGCCCCCGGTGCCGCGCCCACCTTTACCATGACCGCATGGGTCCGCGGTGGCTACGAGGCGCGGTTGCGTCGTGCGTGGTCGCGGTCCTGCTGGGGGCGCCCATATCGCCGTCTGGGCCGGCGGCGCCGATCGGCCCCCGGGTCGTCGGTGTCGCACCCGTGTACTGTCTCAACGCGATGCTGGACGGCTACGGCGACTCTGCGGCCGGTTGGAGTGGTGGCGACTCGACCTGGACGACACCGCTGCCCGGCGACCGCGAACTATTCGCCTTTTCCGATACCTTCCTCGCGGTCACGGTCACGGCTGCCGCGCACGGCGCCGGCCGTCCCGGCGACGCGCCATTCGTGCACAACTCGTTCGTCGTACGCGGCGGCGATGGCCGATTGAGCACCATCGTGGGCGGACGCCCGGATGCGCCCGAATCGTTGCTGGCGCCGGCTGATCCGGGCAGCTGGTACTGGTTGGGGGCCGCGACCTACCTCGGGGGCGCGCTACAGGTGCCGGTGGGTAAGTGGCGGGCCGACGGCGCCGGCCCCTTCGACTGGGAGTTCGCCGGATCGTCGGTGGCGCGCTTCGACCCCGATGATCTGGCCCGCCCGACCTCGGTCACCCGGCTCGGCGATAGCCGGGGCATCCAGTGGGGCCAGTGGGTGGCGCCCGGCCCGGAACACACTTACGTCTACGGGGTGGCGGGCCGTGGTGCCGGCCGGAAGCTACACGTCGCACGTATTGCGGGAACCGATCTGCGCGATCGGCTGGAGTACTACGACGGACGTGGCTGGCGGCGCGCTGACGCCACCGGGGAGGGGAGGTCGGTACCGATCGCGACCGGCGTGTCGGGTGAGCTCTCCGTTCACCTGCTGCGCCGGGGTCTGTACCTGCTCGTCACCACCGAGGGCGGGCCCGGATTGTCCGATCGAATCGTCGGGCGATTCGCCTCGTCTCCGGTCGGTCCATTCGGCCCGCCGCGGCTGCTGTACCGCACCCCGGAGACCGGTGCCGCTGGCAGCTTCGGGGACCCCGACGTCTACACCTACAACGCTCATGCCCATCCAGAGTTCTCCACCCGGCGCGAGGTGGTCATCTCCTACAACGTCAACAGTATCGACACCGCCGTCGGCGGCGACGTCTACCGCGACCGGCGGATCTATCGCCCGCGATTCATCAAGGTCACGCTGGCGGGGCCGACCGGCGGAGCCCCGGCTCGGCCGGTGTGTCGCTGACCGGCGGCCGCTGCGGCAAACACCGCCCCGAAAAACGGGAATGGCCGGAGCGAATTATCGCTCCGGCCGCTCCCGGCAACTGTGCTCGTTAACTCAGCGCGCCAATGGCCTGCAGATAGTCGTACTGCTGGATGCCGCTGACGACACCGACGGGGACACTGACAACGGCGCCGCCGATGATCGCTCCGGTGCCGCCGAAGGTTGCGGCGCCCACGAGGCAGCCGAGGGCCGCCGCGGCCGGGCTGACCGCAGTGCCGACGACGGTCGCGGCGGAGGTGAGACCGAGGGTGACCGCACCGACCGGGCAGCCGACGACGAGCCCGCCCACCCCGCCGACCATGGCGCCGATCGCATAGGCGAAGCCGAAGTTGGTCGACACCTTGCTGATCGAGCTTTCGATGGCGGCGGTCTTCTCAGACTGGGTCATCTTCTTCGGCTGCGGGGCGCCTTCCGCCGGGGTCGCCGCCGCGGCCATACCCGGCCGCAGCGGATTTGCCGGGCCACGCAACGCGGCGGGCACCTCCGTCGCCGGCTTGGGGCCCTGCACCCGCGGGTCACCGAAGACGGTCTTCCCCGAGGGATCGGCGACACCGAACCGGCCCTGCGACGACTTGAGTGTTCCCCAGGGCGTGTCGAACTGGGCCGCGCCCGTCTGGGAGTCGCCGGTGTAGGTGACTCCGGGGGCGATGCCGGCGGTGACCCGATACGGATTCGTCGGTGCGGGGTGCGCGGGCTTGACGGGCGCGGCGTTGGCCATTCCGGTTCCGAGCGCGAGGGCGCCACCGGTCAGAGCTGTTGCGGCCATTCCCTTGACCAAGTTGCTTTTCATCGAATGACTCTCTTTCGTGAATCCGGCAATACGTCGAAATGCGGTGAACCGGGCGCTGATGAACCGATTTGGCGCCGTTGCCAAGTGTGGCCCTACGGTTACGACCAGGATGCTTAACCTGTCGTGAGTATTGGTTTATCAATCCGTGATGCCGAGCGCAAATGCTGGCGATGCCCCACTGGTCCGGTACGAATCGGGCGCGTATGTACAGTTCAGGTTAACTCGTGTTACGGAGAAGCCGGACCTTCTGGAATTGTCAACGAATCACGTGATTGTGGTGACAAGGCGAAACGTTGGGGAAATTGTGCGGTGACAAAGCGGCAGCCCCCAGCATAGTCCTGGTGTGACCTATTTCACAGCCGGGGTTACGTTCGGTGCCGGCTCCGCCGAGGCAGAAGCAGCGGCGTCGAGTTCGAACGGGATTTCCCCGCGTAACACTCGGTTGGCGCGACTTGCGTCGATTGTCCGGGTCCAGGTGCCGATCAGCAGCGTGCCGACGGCATTGCCGGAGAAGTTCGTCAGCGCTCGCGCCTCGGACATGAAGCGGTCGACGCCGACGATCACCGCCACGCCGTCGAGAAGGTCGGGCCGGTGTGCCTGCAGTCCGCCGGCCAGGGTGGCCAGCCCGGCGCCGGTGACCCCGGCGGCACCCTTGGACGCGATCATCATGAATACCAACAGGCCCAACTGTTCGCCGAAGGACATCGGAGAGCCGGCGGCGTCGGCAATGAACAACGATGCCATCGTCAGATAGATTGCGGTGCCGTCGAGATTGAACGAGTAACCGGTGGGCACGACGATCCCGACCGTCGACGTGGAGACCCCCATGTGTTCCATCTTCGCGATCAGCGATGGCAGCGCGGGTTCGGACGAGGATGTCGCGACGATCAGCAGGTACTCGCGGGCAAGATAGCGCGCCAGCCGGAAGATCGAGAATCCGGTCACCGCCCGCAGCAGCAGGCCGAGCACGACGAAGACGAACAGGAAGCACGTCGCGTAGAACGCGAGGACGAAGACGAATAGTTCGCGCACCGCCGACCAGCCCGTCTGCGACACGACCCCGGCGATGGCACCAAATGCGCCGATCGGCGCGGTCCACAGCACCATCGCCAGCACGCGGAAGACCAACTTCTGGAAAAAGCTCACCGCCCTGAGGATCGGCTCGCCGTCTTTGCCGAGGGCCTGAATGGCGAAGCCGACCAGCAGTGCGACGAACAGCGCCTGCAAGACCTGGCCCGACGTCAGGGCCGAGACCAGCGTGTCCGGGACGATGCCCTGGAGGAAGTCGATCGTCCCGCCGGCCTGGTGTGCCTTACCGGCGAGTTCGGCGGCCTTCGCCGCGTCCGGCTTGAGATCCAGGCCGGTGCCCGGCTTGAGCAGATTCCCGACGAGGAGGCCGACCGCAAGCGCCGCAGTCGACATGACCAGGAAATACACGAACGCCAGGCCGCCGACCTTGCCGACGGTCGCCGCTTTGCGCACCGATCCGATACCGATCACGATCGTGCAGAAGATGACCGGCGCGATCATCATCTTGATGAGGTTCACGAACATCGTGCCCAGGAACGCGACCTCTTTGCCGAAGGCCGGTGCGACCAGGCCGACGACCACACCCGCGACGACCCCGACGATGACCATGATGTACAGCCAGTGCGTGCGGTTGCTCTTGGGTTTGGACGGCGTCGGTGGCAACTGTTCGAGTTCGAGGGCCATGGGACTCCTGTCTACTGAGGTTCGGCCCCGTCGTAACGCTGGGCGCGCAACGATCGGGCGACACTGTCGCGGCCCTCGAGGATGAGTCGCCGCAACGCGGGCGGGTGGTCGCCGGCGAGGAAGGAATCCGCGCGTGCGAGCCCGGCCTCGCTGATGTCCCAGCCAGGGTAAAGGCCGACGACCACCGTTTGGGCGACTTCGCTCGATCGCCGATCCCACACCTCGGCGACGGTGGCGAAGTACCGGTCCGCGTACGGCGCGAGCACCTCCTGCTGGCCGGGCCGGACGAAGCCTTCGGCGATCGCCCGCACGGTGACGTTCGGCAGCGAATCGTCGATCATCGCCGCCTCCCAGGCCGCCGCCTTGGCCTCGGTCGTGGGTTGGGCGACGCGCGCCGCCTGCGCGTTGCGGTGGCCGGCCGCGGTCGGGTCCCGCACCAGCTCGGCACCGATGGCGGCGTCGTCGATGACACCGGCGGCCGCCAGCGCCTTCACAATGCGCCAGCGCAGATCGGTATCGACGGCCAGGCCGGCCAGCGCGTGTGACGCGGGGTCGTCGCCGTCGAGGAGCCCGCGCAGGACGGCGTGCTGCGCGCCGAAAGTCACGCCGGTCAGCAGGGTGTTGAGGAAACCGAGCTGATGGTCCGACCCCGGCTCGGCGGTGCGGGCCAAGTCCAGCAGACGCGCGGCGAACGCCGGCCAGCCCGTCGTGCTGGCCCATCCGGGGTCCGCATAGGAGTCCAGTGCGGTGGTCGCCTGCAGCAGCACCCGCTGCACCACGCCGATTTCGGTCTCGGCGGCGATCCCGCGTGACACGAGGCCGACGAAGTCGCGTGCGGTCATCTCGGCCTGGCGCGTCATCTCCCAGGTTGCGGACCAGATCAGGGTTCGGGGCATCGGATCGGCGATATCGCCGATCCGCGCGGTGGCCACCCGCAACGAGTCGGGATCCAGCCGGATCGACGCGTAGGTGAGGTCGTCGTCGTTGAGGAGGACGAGTTCGCCGGCGTCGACGCCGACCAGGTCGGCGACCTCGGTTCGTCCGCCGTCGACGTCGAGTTCGACGACCGAGCGCCGGATCAGCCGGCCGTCCTCGCCGGATCCGTAGACGCCGACCTTCATCCGGTGCACGCGCGTCTCGCCAGCACCGGGGGCCGCGCCCTCCTGAATGACGGTGAAGCGGGTGAAGGTCCCGTCGGCGCCGATCGCGAAGTCGGGGCGCATGATGTTGATGCCCGTGGTCTTGAGCCATTGCGCACCCCAGCCGGACAGGTCGCGGCCCGACGAGCGTTCCAGCGCGGTCAACAGATCGTCGAAGGTCGCGTTGCCGAATTTATGGGCCGCGAAATAGTCACGCAGCCCGGCCAAGAAGGGTTCGAGGCCGACATAGGCGACGAGTTGCTTGAGTACCGACGCACCCTTGGCGTAGGTGATGCCGTCGAAGTTGACCTCCACGGCGGCGATGTCGGGGATGTCGGCGGCGACCGGATGGGTCGACGGCAGCTGATCCTGCCGGTACGCCCAGGACTTCTCGACATTGGCGAAGGTGGTCCACGCCCCGGTGTATTCCGTCGCCTCGGCCTGGCACAGCACCGATGCGAAGGTGGCGAAGGACTCGTTGAGCCACAGATCGTCCCACCAGCGCATGGTGACCAGGTCGCCGAACCACATGTGCGCCATTTCGTGCAGCACGGTCTCCGCGCGTCGCTCGTAGAGGTAGCCGGTGACGCGTGAACGGAAGACGTAGTCCTCCAGGAACGTCACCGCACCCGCGTTCTCCATCGCGCCGGCGTTGAACTCGGGCACGAACAGCTGGTCGTACTTGCCGAAGGCGTACGGGATCCCGAAGTTGCGGTGGTAGAAGCCGAAGCCCTGCTTGGTCTCGGTGAAGAGGCGCGGCGCGTCCATGTGTTCGGCGAGCGATTCGCGGCAGAACAGGCCGAGGTCGATGGTGCCGTGCTCATCGGTGTAGGTGTCGGTCCAGCGTCGGTAGGGGCCGGCGATCAATGCGACGAGATAGGTGCTGAGCAGGGGAGTGGTCGAGAAGACGTGGGTGATACCGCCGTCGCCGTTGGTCGTGGTCGAACTCGTCGCACCGTTGGAGATCACCTGCCAGTCAGCCGGAGCGGTCACGGCGACGTCGAAGACCGCCTTCACGTCGGGCTGGTCGAAGCAGGCGAACATCCGCTTGGCGTCGGCGGTTTCGAACTGTGAATAGAGGTAGACCGCACCGTCGGCGGGATCGGTGAAGCGGTGCAGACCCTCGCCGGTGTTGGAGTAGGCGCAATCGGCGAGGACGACGAGTTCGTTGCGCGCGGCCAGGTCCGGCAGGGCCAGGCCGGCTTCCTCGTCGTACCCGTCGACGACGAGCGGCGCGCCGTTCAGCGTTGCTGAGATCAGCTGCGGGGCAACAAGATCGACGAAGGTCTGTGAGCCAGGCTCGGCGCCGAAGGTGATCGTGGTCGTCGAGCGGAAGGTCTCCTCGCCCGGCCGTCCCGTCCCGTCGGTCAGATCGAGATCGATCCGGTAGGCGACGTCGGCCAGGAGGGCGCGTCGAGCGGCGGCTTGGTCTCGGGTCAGATTCGGCTCAGTCACGCGTTAGAGGGTAGCCGCGGGCCAGGGTGGGCGGGGAACTCCGGGCGCCGCGGAGTACAACAGAGGGCATGACCAATCGCGTTGACTTCTGGTTCGACCCGCTGTGCCCCTGGTGCTGGATCACGTCTCGCTGGGTGCTGGAGGCGCAGCAGGTACGGCCCATCGACGTGGACTTCCACATCATGAGCCTGGCCGTGCTCAACGAGGGCAAAGACATTCCCGATGCGTACCGCGAGATGCTCAAGGATGCGTGGCGGCCGGTCCGGGTGCTCGCCGCGGCCGCCGCCGACCGGGGAGCGCAGGTGCTTGCCCCCCTCTACACCGCGATGGGCACACAGATCCACAACGAGGGCAACAAAGACTTCGATGCGGTGATCGGCGGCGCGCTCGCCGAGGTCGGGCTGCCCGCCGAGCTGGCCTCGGCCGCCGGCTCCACCGACTACGACGAGGAGATCCGCGAGAGCCACCACGCGGGCATGGACCAGGTTGGCGACGACGTCGGCACTCCGACGATCCATGTCAACGGCGTCGCCTTCTTCGGCCCGGTCCTGTCGCGCATCCCACGCGGGGAGGATGCCGGCACGTTGTGGGACGGTGTTGTCGCCCTTGCCGCGAACCCGCACTTCTTCGAGTTGAAGCGCACCCGCACCGAGGAGCCGGCGTTCGACTGAGCGGTTTACGGCTTCGTCTGCGACACCATCCCGTTGGGCAGGAATCCGGCGGGCACGGCCGCCGGATTCGGCGGCGGCGGCAGGATCGGCACCGCGTTGCCGCTGCCGACATCGCGGGTGATCGTCTTCGGTCGCAACCACAGGGCCCCCGATTTGGTGCGGTCGCGCAGGGCCGCGGCGCGCCAGGTGAGAACCGGGTGGCTCGACAGTGCGTTGACGAAATGCACGAACGGGCCGCGCTCCTGGGTGGCGCGGTCGGCATACTGATTGAAGTCGACTGCGGACAACAGGTATTTGCCCGCGGACAGGGCGCCGATCACGCCCGGCGATCCGGAGGGCTGGGTGTAGTAGCCGTAGTTGTCGGCGGTGTACTCCTGCGCCCGGGACAGGGCACTGCCCAGTACGGGGATGCGCATACCCAGCGCGGAGCCCAATTGTCGCCAATACGACACGTGCCCCGCGGCGATGTGGCCGATCTCGTGGCCGATGATGAACCGCAGTGCATCGGGGTCTCGGGCCTGCCCGCCGATCTCGAAGAGATCGCTGTAGACGACGACGAACCGGCGGAAGCCGTGGCCGGATGCGAAGGCGTTGAGCGTGCCGTTTCCGTTGACGACGTACGCATCGGGGATGTACTCGAGGCCGAAGCGCGCCGCGGCGTCGGCGACCATCTGGTAGGCGTCGCCGAACTGCGTTGGGGTGATCTGGACGCCGTTCACCCGCTGCCTGGCGTAGTTGAAGCCACGCGCGAACGCGAGGAACAGCGGGATCAAGAGGAGCGACAGAATCTGCCAGCTCAGGGAGCCGACCAGCACGATCCGGATGATGACCAGGTAGCTGAGGACGGTGACTGCGATGATCGCCACCAGCATCGGGATCTCCCAGGGGTGCCGCGCCGGAGCCTGGGCGTAGCGGGACGGCGGAAGCCAGTGTGCGTCGGGCGGTAGTGGCTCTCGTCGAGGGGCCGGGCCGGCCGGGATTCCGGGGACCGATGGGATCGGCGACGACAGACCGGGGGCGTTTGCTGGTTGGACCACGACTCCAAACTATAGTGGCGCCATGCGTGTCTACCTGGGTGCTGACCATGCCGGCTTCGAGTTGAAGAACCGGATCGCCGATCATCTGAGGTCCACCGGCCATGAGGTGGTCGACTGCGGGGCACACGAATACGACGCGCTTGACGACTACCCGGCATTCTGTATCGATGCCGCCAAGCGCACCGTCGCCGATCCGGGCAGCCTGGGGATCGTGCTGGGCGGCAGCGGCAACGGCGAGCAGATCGCCGCGAACAAGGTGCCGGGCGCGCGGTGCGCCCTGGCCTGGAGTGTCGAGACCGCCGAACTGGCTCGTCAGCACAACAACGCCCAGCTGATCGGGATCGGCGGCCGGATGCACACCGAAGCCGAGGCCCTCGCCATTGTCGACGCGTTCGTTGCCACGCCGTGGTCAGGGGAGGCGCGTCACCAGCGCCGGATCGATATTCTCGCCGAATACGAGCGCACCGGCGTCGCCCCCGCCGTGCCCGGTGCCTGAGGGTCACACCCTTCACCGACTGGCCCGGCGCCAACAGCGGCAGTTCGGGGGGCGCCCGGTCGCGTTGAGCAGCCCACAGGGGCGATTCGCCGACGAGGCCGCCGAGCTCGACGGGTGGGTCTTCCACCGTGCGCAAGCGTGGGGCAAGCACCTCCTGCAGGAGTATCGGCCGCCGAATGTGAGTTCGCGCTCCTCGCGGCGCCAGCTGGTTCACATCCACCTCGGCATCTACGGGGCGTTTCACGAGCTGACCGTGCCACCGGGGCCACCGGTCGGGCAGGTGCGGCTGCGGATGGTCGGACACGATGCCGCGGTCGATCTGCGCGGTCCCAATGCGTGTGAGCGCTATACGCCTGAGGATCTCGATGACCTGATTGCCCGACTCGGCCCGGACCCGTTGCGCGGCGACGCCGACCCCGAGCGAGCCCGACGCGCGATTCAGCGGTCGAAGCGGCCGATCGGTGCGCTGCTGATGGATCAGAAGGTCATCGCCGGGATTGGCAATGTCTATCGCGCCGAGGTGCTGTTCCGCGCGGGCATCGACCCGCACCGACCGGGGACGTCGGTCTCCGACGAGGATTTCGACGCCATCTGGGCCGACCTGCTGGCCCTGATGCCGGTCGGCGCGCGACGCGGCCAGATGCATGTCGTCCGGCCCGCGGACGACCACGGATTCCCGTCCTACCGGCCTGATCGACCGCGCACCTATGTGTATCGGCGCGTGGGGGAGCCGTGCCGGATCTGTGGTGCGCCCGTCGCGCACGAAGTCATGGAAGGTCGGAACCTCTTCTGGTGTCCGTCCTGTCAGGCTTGACGAAGGGGAAGCTCAAGGTGGATCGGATCGGGACGTGCAGGAGCATCATCAGCAGGCGGTCAACCCCGACACCGAGTCCTCCGGTGGGCGGCATGCCGTAGCCCAGGGCCCGGACGAAATCCTCGTCGAGGGCCATCGCCTCGGGGTCCCCGCCCGCTGCGGCCAGCGATTGCTCGACCAGCCGCTGACGCTGGTCGATCGGATCGGTCAACTCCGAATACGCCGTCGCCAACTCGGAGCCGAAGGTCACCAGATCCCACTGCTGGGTCAGGCGGGGATCGTCGGCGTGCGGTCGTGCCAGCGGTGAGACCTCGATCGGGAAGTCGAAATAGAACGTCGGTCGCTGAGTCTGCTTCTCCACCAGAGTCTCGTACAGCTTCATGATCAGCTGACCCGCCGTGGCGCCGTCGCCGTACTCGACGCCGTGCGCGGCGCACACCTGCGCCACCTCGCCGGCGTGGGTGTCCGGGGTGAGTGCGGTTCCGGTGGCGCGCGAGACGGCGCGGTGCACGGTGATCTGGGGCCAGTCGTCGGCCAGATCGACGCCAACGCCGTCGCGGTACACGACCGCCGTCCCGTTGACCGCCACCGCTGCGGCCACGACGAGTTCGTGGACCAGCGTCGCCATCGTGTGGTAGTCGGCGTGGGCTTGATAAACCTCCAGCGACGTGAATTCTGGATTGTGGGTCGCGTCGACGCCCTCGTTGCGGAAGTTGCGGCCCAACTCGAATATCTTCGGCAGTCCCGCGACGGCCAGCCGCTTCAGGAAGAGTTCGGGCGCGATGCGCAGCGACAGCCGCATGTCGTAGGCGTTGATGTGCGTCGTGAACGGCCGGGCCGCGGCGCCACCGTGGACGGTCTGCAAGATCGGTGTCTCCACCTCCAAGAAGCCCTTGTCCTGCAGCGTTCGGCGCACGGCGGCGACGCCGCGGGAACGTTTGATGAGGAGGTCGGTCGCGCCGGTCGTGGTCAGCAGATCCAGCGTGCGGTCGCGGGCACGCACCTCGTCGGACAGGCGTGTTCCCGCCGCGGGAATGGGGTGCAGGCATTTGGCGGCCAGCTGCCAGTGGTCCACGCGCAGCGACAGTTCGCCGGTCAGGCTGGTGCAGACTTCGCCGGTGGCGCTGATGAGGTCGCCGACGTCCACCCCCGCGCGTAGCGCCCGATGCGCGGGTGACGACGCATCGTCGGAGAGCAGCTGAAGCCGCGCCCCGCCCTCCTCGACATCGACGAAGACGAGGCCGCCGAAGTCGCGAACGGCGCGCGCCCGCCCCACGACGGACACAGTCTTGCCGGTGTGGGTGCCGGCCGCGAGTCCGGTGTACTCCTCGACGAGGCACCCGATATCGGTGTCGCGTGGGACCGCGAGCGGGTGGGCCGGCATCCCCAGCCCCTCGAGGGTGGCGCGCTTGGCCAGCCGGGCGCGATGCTGATCGCCGCGCCGCGGCTCACGGGTCGCGCGACAGCGGGCGGCCCGTTCGATGCCGGCGACCGCGGCGAGGAACTCGGCGTCGTCACGCACCTCCTGGTCCTTGGGGACGCCGGGGCCGGTGAGGAACGCCGGACCGAGTTTGGGCAGGAAGCCCTCGGCGATGCCGCTGGCGATCGAGGCCCGCAGCACACTCAGCGGCGGCTGGTAGCACAGCACCCGGGGGATCCAGGTCGGCTGGTACTTCTGGTTGGACCGGTACAGCTGCTCGAGTTGGTAGAACCGCGACGCGAAGCCGAGCAGCGCGTCGGTCCCGCGGGTGATCGGCCCGGCGCCGACGCGGTCGGCGTTGGCGTAGACCGACCGGAACATGGCGAAGTTCAACGAGATCCGGTCGATTCCCGTCTGCCCGCAGCGGTCGACGAGGCCGGCCACCATGAACTCGATGATGCCGTTCTCGCCGGCCCGATCGCGGCGCATCAGGTCCAGTGAAACTCCGCGGCTGCCCCACGGGACGAACGACAGCAGTCCGCGGATCGTGCCGCCCGCGTCGTGGGCTGTCACCAGCAGGCAGTCGCCGTCGACGGGGTCGCCGAGCCGGTTGAGTGCCATCGAGAAGCCGCGTTCGACATCCTCGCCGCGCCAGCGCTCCGCCACCTCGGCGATCTCCGCGGCCTCGGCCGCGCCCAGTTCACCGTGCCGGCGCACGCGCACGGTGTATCCGGCAGCGGTGACGCGGTTGACCGCCTGGCGGACCGGCTTCATCGCTGGGCCGCGGAGCGTGAACTGGTCGACGTCGATGATGGCCTCGTCGCCCATGTCCAGGGTGCGTAGCCCGGCGTCGCGATAGGCGCGTGCCCCGTCGGCGCTGGCGGCGATGACTGCCGCGTGGACACTGTGCTCCCGGCAGTTCTGCAACCAGGTGGTGATCGCCGCCGACCAGGAGTTGCGGTCGCCGATCGGGTCGGCGCTGGCGACACTCACGCTTCCGATCACCCGGAACAGGATGGCCGCGCTTCTATCGGCGGAGAACACCACCGACTTGTCGCGCCGGGTCGCAAAGTAGCCGAGCGAATCGTCGTCGCCGTGGGCGGCTAGCAGTCGGCGCACCTGCAGTTCGTCCTCGCGGCTGAGGAACTGGTTGGCGTGGTTGGCGCGGGAGAGCACCAGGACGCCCAGCAGCAGTGCGGCGGCCGATGCCGCTCCGGCGAGGGCGAAGACCCAATGGTGCCCGATATGGCCGGTGAAATAGGGCGAGTGTGTTGAGACATGGTCGCCGACCGTCGCCATCGCCGCCCAGCGCACCTTCTCCCGGGTGCCGACCAGGGTGTGGGGGAAGGCGAAGGTCAAGCCCAGCGTCAACAGGAAGGACAGGGCCATTCCGCCGACGACGACGCCCAGCGCGGTCGGGATCGATCGCCGGGCGAGGCGCGCGGTGAAGGCGCGGTACGAGCACGCCACCACCACAAAGGAGATGGTGCCGACGATCAGCGCCGTCCAGGCGAAGGCCGGTGACTCATGCCAACTGTCGTAGAGGCGATAGTCGTGCCGGTGGTCTCGGTGGGCGCGCACGACGAGGGTGACCAGGCCGGCCAGGTTCACCGCCATCACGGCGACCAGTGCGCCGTAGGCCAGCCGGAAGCGGCGGCGCACCGCGCCGGCGAGCAGGAACACCAGGCAGGCGACGTAGAGACTTCGATCGGCCGGAAAGCCCAGCACCCCGATGGCGTCGGCCACGTAGCCGATCGGGCGCCAGTCGTGGGTGAGGATCTCGATCACCGACACCGCGCCGGCAATCATCAGAAGGCGGCTGGCGGCGGTTGCGACGGCATCGGCGCCGCGCCGACTGACGATCACCGCGCAGTCCCTGAATGTCCGTAGGCCATGGCGTGAGTATCGCCACTCAGACTTTGAGCAGGCTGAGGACGGCGGCCGGGGTCAGCGGATGCCCGGCGACGATGCACTGAGCCGGGCCTTCCGAAGAAGGCCCGGCTCATCGACGTGTCAATCGGCTCGGACTACTCGCGCGGGGTGCGCCAGTTGCCGCCGCCGACGGTGCCGCGGACGACGATCGGGGTGCGCAGCGGAATGGTGTCGAAGACCCACTTGCCGTTTGCCGTGCTGATGTTGATGCAGCCGTGGCTCGCATTGCTGTTGCCCTGCTGTGCCACCGACCACGGCGCGGCGTGGATGAAGATGCCGTTCCAGGCCATCCGGGTGGCGTACTCGACGAACGTGCGGTAACCCTCGGGCGAGTTCACCGGAACGCCGTACGTGGACGAATCCATGTACATCGAGCGCAGCTTTTCCTGGGTGTAGTAGGTGCCGTTGGGCGTCGGGTGCTTGTTGGTGCCCATCGAGATCGGCATCGACCGGTTATAGGTGCCGTCCTTCCACCAGTAAATGGTGTGGGTGGAGTCGTCGGCGAGCGCGACCCAGCCGGTGCGGCTGGCGACGGCCGGCATCGCCGGCACACCCGGGGTCTGCTCAGCCTGCGGCTCAGGCTTGGGCTTGGGCTTCGGCGGAGCTGGAACACCCGGGATCTCGACTGGGGGGAGACCGGGAATGATTGTGATCGGCGCGGCGTGGGCGGACGCCGGCAGCGCGAACGCAACGGCGAGTGCGCCGGCGAACGCGGCCATCACGCCCTTCACAGCGCTACGCCGAGCATGCTTGGTGGTGCTAAGCATTCTCTTGAAGTCCTTCACTTTGTCGTCAGGGCATTGATGATCACCCTTGGGGGAGGCCCCCATTATGGAGAGTTTCCAATTAGGAGTGTTTTCACCGTTAATCGTTGCACAATCGTTTCATTTGAGCCAACGATTCTTGGTCGCCTGACCCACGACGTGCCGCCCATTCCCAGCTTTAGCTGCCGCTGCCAGCGGGTTTGCGGGCTGTGACGTTTGGCACTCGATTCGGTTCACGTCGCCCGCGCGCCCCGATTTCGGGCGACCTATCGGCCCGTGTACAGTCGTTTCTCGCACGCGGCGATTCCGGCGACCCCGGAACGCTGCCTGCACGCGGGTGTAGCTCAATGGTAGAGCCCTAGTCTTCCAAACTAGCTACGCGGGTTCGATTCCCGTCACCCGCTCTGCAGTGATTCAGACTGCCACGGGATGTGGCGCAGCTTGGTAGCGCATCCGCTTTGGGAGCGGAGGGTCGCAGGTTCAAATCCTGTCATCCCGACAACAACGAGTCACCCACCTACAAGGAGAACGCGCGTGAAAAGCAGCGTGGAGCAGTTGACCCCCACCCGGGTGAAGCTGAACGTCGAGATCCCCTTCGAGGAACTCTCATCCGAGTTCGACCGGGCTTACGCGACGCTGGCCCAGCAGATCCGCATCCCCGGGTTCCGGCCCGGTAAGGCGCCGGCGAAGCTCATCGAGGCCCGGGTCGGGCGCGACACGGTGCTCGCGCAGGTGGTCAACGACGCGCTGCCGGCCAAGTATGGCGAGGCGATCGAGCAGGCCGACGTGAAGGCCATTGGCCAGCCGGACATCGAGCTCGGCGAGCTGGTCGACGGCGAGCCGGTCACCTTCACCGCCGAGGTCGACGTGCGCCCGGAGATTGCGCTGCCGGACTTCTCGGCGCTGGCAGTCACCGTCGATGCACTCAAGTCCGACGAGGAAGCGGTGACCGAGCAGCTCGACGGCCTGCGCGAGCGCTTCGGCACCCTCAAGGCCGTTGACCGCGGCGCGGTCAACGGTGACCATGTGACCCTCGACCTCGAGGCAAACGTCGACGGCAAGCCGGTGCCGGACGCGACCACCGAGGGCCTGTCCCACGAGGTCGGCTCCGGGCAGCTCATCGACGGCCTCGACGAGGCCGTCGTCGGCCTCAAGGCAGGCGAGCAAGCCGAGTTCACGACGAAGCTCGTGGCCGGCGAGTTCGCCGACTCCGATGCGGCCGTCACCGTCAAGGTCAGTGCGGTCAAGGAACGCGAACTGCCGGCGCTCGACGACGATTTCGCCCAGCTGGCCAGCGAGTTCGACACCATCGACGAACTGCGCGATTCGGCGCGCACGCGCGTCGAGCAGTCGAAGAAGATGGAGCAGGCCAACGCCATTCGCGACAAGATTCTCGACGAACTGGTGGCGAAGGTCGACTTCCCGCTACCGGCGTCGATCGTCGACGCCGAGGTGGAGGGCCAGCTCGAAGAGGTTTTGCACAGCATCGGTCACGATGAGGCGATGCTCGAACGGCTACTCGAGGCGCAGGGCACCACGCGGGACGAGTTTGAGACCAACGCCCGCGAGAACGCCGAGCGCGGCGTCCGCATCCAGCTGTTGCTCGACGCCATCGCCGACCAGGAGAAGACCGAGGTCAGCCAGGAAGAGCTGACCCAGCAGATCATCTTCGCCGCGCAGCGCTACGGCATGGCACCCCAGGAGTTCGTGAACCAGTTGCAGCAGGCCGGTCAGATCGGCGCGGTCTACGCCGATGCCCGCCGCAACAAGGCGCTGTCGTCCATCGTGTCCCAGGTGACGGTGACCGATGACCAGGGCGCCACCGTCGACACCACGGAGTTCTTCGGCCCTGCCGAGGATGCCGCGACCCAGGACGCCGCGACCCAGGATGCTGGGGCCGAGGACTCAGGGTCCGCCGCCGAGTAGCGAGTACCACAGATCCATCCGAAGCGCCGAGGGTCGGGACCGCGTCATGGTCTCGCCGTCGGCGCTTCGGACTTTCCCGGCCCGCGTGCCGCGCGTTTAGCTGTAAGCGAATCGGCGTGTTATCGGGATGGGTTGGGGCCGGAGTTTGGTTACTGTCGGTGCAAACACCTTCAGCGAATCCCCGTGACCGCGAGATCTATCCAAAGGTAGGAACATTGAGCACTTCGTCGATCCACACCCCTGCGATGTCGTCGGGCGTCGCCGGCCTGACCTTGAACGACTCGGTCTACGAACGACTGCTGCGCGAACGCATCATCTTCCTCGGGACACAGGTCGACGATGACATCGCCAACCGGCTTTGCGCGCAGATCCTGCTGCTCACCGCCGAGGCGCCGGACAAGGACATCCAGTTCTACATCAACTCGCCGGGCGGCTCGGTGAGCGCTGGCATGGCCATCTTCGACACCATGCAATTGTCTCCGTGTGACATCTCCACCTATGCGATGGGCATGGCTGCGTCGATGGGGCAGTTCCTGCTGACCGCTGGCACCAAGGGTAAGCGTCACGCCCTGCCACACGCGCGGATCATGATGCACCAGCCGTCGGCGGGTATCGGCGGAACTGCCGCGGACATTGCCATTCAGGCTGAGCAGTTCTCGGCTACCAAAAAGGAGATGAACCTCCTCAACGCCGAGCACACCGGCCAGACGCTGGAGAAGATCGAAGCAGATTCCGATCGCGACAAGTGGTTCCGGGCCGAAGACGCCAAGAAGTACGGTCTCGTCGACCACGTCGTCACGTCGCTCTAGCCGCGATCATCCACCACCACCGACCTCGGAAAAGGGCCTTCATGAGCAACCAGAACACCGCCACCGCCGCGCAGGCATACCGGGACCTGCGGGCGCGCTACATCCTGCCGAGCTTCATCGAGCAGACCCCCACCGGGCACCGTCAGTACGACCCGTACGCCAAGCTTTTCGAAGAGCGCATCGTCTTCGTCGGCACACCCATCGACCAGACCGTGGCCAATGACGTGATGGCGCAGCTGCTGGTCCTGGAGAGCCAGGACCCCGACCGCGACATCACGATGTACATCAACTCGCCGGGCGGCAGTGTGCCGGACATGCTCGCCATCTACGACACGATGCAGTACGTGCACTGCGACATCATGACCGTCTGCCTCGGCGAGGCGGCGTCGGCGGCCGCGATTCTGCTCGCGGGCGGCACCCCCGGCAAGCGGGCGGCGCTGCCGAACGCCACCATCCTGATCCACCAGCCGCGCACCGGCGGCGCCTACCAGGGCCAGGTGTCCGACCTGGAGATCCAGGCCGCCGAGATCGAGCGCATCCGCAGGCGGCTCGACGAGATCCTGGCCGGGCATACCGGCCAGACGCCCGAGAAGATTCGCGTCGACACCGACCGCGACAACATCCTCACGGCCGAGCAGGCGAAGGAGTACGGGATCATCGACGAGGTGTTCGGCTACCGCAAGAAGTCGCTCAACAAATAGCCGTAGATCATCGGATTAAGTGGCGACATTCGCCCCAAGTAGCTCGAAGTCGGTCTCCGACGCGGGTACCGTCGGTGTACCGGCGGTGACCGAAGACATAGTGGCCGTCCGCAGGTGCGCGTCAGTGCCGCACCGGATCAGCAGGGAAGTGGGTAGAAATCGATGGCGCGAATCGGAGACGGTGGCGACCTGCTGAAATGCTCGTTCTGCGGGAAGAGTCAGAAGCAGGTGAAGAAGCTCATCGCCGGCCCCGGCGTGTACATCTGTGATGAGTGCATCGACCTGTGCAACGAGATTATCGAGGAAGAGCTCGCCGAGAACAGCGAAGTCAAGCTCGACGAGCTGCCCAAGCCGGTGGAGATCCGCGATTTCCTGGACAACTACGTCATCGGTCAGGATAACGCCAAGCGCATCCTCGCCGTCGCCGTCTACAACCACTACAAGCGGATTCAGGCGGGGGAGAAGAAGGACGCCAAGACCGGCGAGAGTGTGGAGCTCGCGAAGTCGAACATCCTGATGCTGGGCCCGACCGGATGCGGCAAGACCTACCTGGCGCAGACACTGGCCAAGATGCTCAACGTGCCGTTCGCAATCGCTGACGCGACGGCGCTCACCGAGGCCGGCTACGTCGGCGAGGACGTCGAGAACATCCTGCTCAAGCTGATTCAGGCCGCCGACTATGACGTCAAACGCGCCGAGACCGGCATCATCTACATCGATGAGGTCGACAAGGTCGCCCGTAAGAGCGAGAACCCGTCGATCACGCGCGACGTGTCGGGCGAGGGCGTGCAACAGGCGCTGCTGAAGATCCTCGAGGGAACCCAGGCTTCGGTGCCCCCGCAAGGCGGGCGCAAGCATCCGCATCAAGAGTTCATTCAGATCGACACCACGAACGTGTTGTTCATCGTCGCCGGTGCTTTCGCCGGCTTGGAGAAGATCGTGTCCGACCGCGTCGGCAGGCGCGGCATCGGCTTCGGCAACGAGGTTGTCACCAAGGACGAGGTGGATACCGCCGACCACTTCGCCGATGTCATGCCCGAGGATCTGATCAAGTTCGGCCTGATCCCGGAGTTCATCGGTCGCCTGCCGATCGTCGCGTCGGTGACCAACCTTGACAAGACGTCGTTGGTCAGCATCCTTAGCGAGCCAAAGAACGCGCTGGTCAAGCAGTACACCAAGCTGTTCGAGATGGACAACGTCGAATTGGAGTTCGACGACGACGCCCTGGAGGCGATCGCCGATCAGGCGATCCACCGTGGCACGGGCGCACGCGGGCTCCGCGCGATTATGGAGGAAGTCCTGCTGCCGGTCATGTACGACATTCCCAGCCGCGACGACGTCGAAAAGGTGGTCGTCACCGGGGAAACCGTTCGCGACAACGTCCTGCCGACCGTCGTGCCGCGCAAGAAGCACCGCGCCGAACCGCACGACAAGAGCGCCTAGTACTTTTCCTCCCTCATTTCGCCCGTCCCACTTCGATCGAAGGGGGACGGGCGAAATCGTGTGGGATCGATTGGCTGCTCTGGCCTGTCATCCCTAGACTTGTCGCCGTGACTACCCCCGACGCGACTAGCTCGCTGCCTGCCGCCTGGAATCCCGCCGATCACGAGGAGGCGCTGTACCAGGGGTGGGTAGACGCCGGGTACTTCACCGCCGACGCAAGCAGCGACAAGCCGCCGTTCTCCATCGTCATCCCGCCGCCCAACGTCAACGGGTCGCTGCATATGGGACACGCGTACGAGCACGTGCTGATGGACGTGTTGAGCCGTCGCCGCCGGATGCAGGGCTACGAAGTGCTCTGGCTTCCGGGGATGGACCACGCTGCGATCGCCATGCAGACCATGGTCGAGGGCAAACTCGCCGGCGAGGGCAAAAGCCGCGATGATCTCGGCCGCGCGGCGTTCATCGAGCGGGTGTGGGCGGAGAAGGGGGCGATCTCGGGGACAATCGGCGATCAGATGCGCCGCCTCGGCGACAGCGTCGACTGGTCGCGGGAGCGCTTCACCATGGACGAGGGCCTCTCGCGCGCCGTCCACACCATCTTCAAGCAGCTCTTCGACGACGGGTTGATCTACCAGGCCGAACGCCTGGTCAACTGGTCGCCGACGCTACAGACCGCGGTCAGCGACATCGAGGTGAAGTACGCCGACGTCGACGGCGAGTTGGTGTCGTTCCGCTACGGATCGCTCAACGATGACGAGCCGCACATCGTCGTCGCCACCACACGACTGGAAACGATGCTCGGCGATACCGCGATCGCGGTGCACCCCGACGACGAGCGCTACGCACAGCTGGTCGGCACCGAACTCGAGCACCCCTTCCTCGACCGTCGCATCCCGGTCATCGCCGACGATTACGTCGATCCCGAGTTCGGTTCCGGCGCAGTGAAAATCACGCCCGCGCACGACCCGAACGACTTCGCGATCGGCCAGCGCCACGACCTGCCGATGCCCACGATCCTCGACGGGCAGGCCCGTGTCATCGACACCGGAACGCAGTTCGACGGGCTCGGCCGCTTCGAGGCGCGCACAGCCGTGTGCGAGGCGCTGCGCGAACAAGGCCGCATCGTCAAAGAGGTTCGTCCCTACAGTCACAGCGTCGGGCATTCCGAGCGCACCGGCGAACCGATCGAGCCGCGGCTGTCGATGCAGTGGTGGGTGGCCGTCGAATCGTTGGCACAGCGCGCCGGCGACGCGGTGCGCACCGGGCAGACGGCGATCCACCCGCGGTCGATGGAGCCGCGGTGGTTCGGCTGGGTCGATGAGATGCACGACTGGTGCATCTCGCGGCAGTTGTGGTGGGGCCACCGCATCCCGATCTGGCACGGACCCGACGGGGAGGTCGTCTGCCCGGCGCCGGGGGAGGATCCGCCGGCCGGCTACACCCAGGAGACCGATGTCCTCGACACGTGGTTCTCGTCGGGGTTGTGGCCGTTCTCGACGATGGGCTGGCCCGAGGACACCGCCGACCTCCGCAAGTTCTATCCGACGTCAGTGCTGGTCACCGGTTACGACATCCTGTTCTTCTGGGTCGCCCGGATGATGATGTTCGGTACCTACGTGGGCGAGAAGAACATCGCGGGGCTGTCGGATCGGGGCGCGCGCGTGCCGTTCACCGATCTTTTCCTGCATGGTCTGGTGCGCGACGAGCACGGCCGCAAGATGAGCAAGTCGCGGGGCAACGGCATCGACCCGCTGGACTGGGTGGAGCGCTTCGGGGCCGACGCGCTGCGCTTCACGCTGGCGCGCGGTGCCAACCCGGGCAGCGACATCTCCGTCGGTGAGGACCACGCGCAGAGTTCGCGAAACTTCGCCACCAAGCTGTTCAACGCCACCAAGTTCGCCCTCCTGAACTCCGCGACCGCGGTGGGCGACCTGCCGCCGCGGGCATCGTTGACCGAGGCCGACCGCTGGATCCTCGACCGGCTCGACGAGGTGCTCGCCGTCGCCGACGAGGGTTTCGAGTCGTACGAGTTCGCCAAGGCATGCGAGGCGCTGTACCACTTCGCCTGGGACGAGGTGTGCGACTGGTATCTGGAACTGGCAAAGGTTCAGTTGGCCGACGACGAGCGCAAGGCGTCGACGGCCCGCGTACTGGGGGCCGTTCTCGACCCGTTGCTGCGCGCCCTGTCGCCGGTGATGCCGTTCGTCACCGAGACGCTCTGGCGTGCGCTCACCGGTGGCGAGTCCGTCGTCGTCGCGCAGTGGCCGGTGTCTTCCGGTGCCGGGACCGACGGCGAGCGGGCCGAAGCGCCTCGGCGGATCGAGCGCGACGACCACGCCGCCACTCATATCGACGACCTGCAGAAGCTCGTCACCGAGGTGCGCCGCTTCCGCAGCGACCAGGGACTGCGCCCGGGCCAGCGGGTGGCCGCCACGCTCAGCGGCCTCGACGCGGCGGGCCTCGCACCCTCGCGCCACTACCTCGATGCGCTTGCCCGGCTCGATCGGGCCGACGACCGTTTCACTGCCACCGCCTCCATTGAGGTTCGGCTGAGCGGGGCCACCGTGACCGTCGACCTCGACACGTCCGGAACGGTTGATGTCGAGGCGGAGAAGCGGCGCGTCGCCAAGGACCTTGCCGTCGCCGAGAAGGAGATGGCGACGACGACGGCGAAACTGGGCAACGAGCAGTTCCTGGGGAAGGCTCCCGACGAAGTGGTCGCGAAGATCCGGGGGCGGCAGGCGGTCGCACGCGAGGAAATCGAACGGCTGGGGGCCAAGCTGGCGGCATTGGGGGGCGCGTGAGCACCCTCGATCCGGCCGATATTGCCGAGCTCGCCGACGTCGAGGCCGAGCTTGATACCCGTTGGCCGGAGACGAAGATCGAGCCGTCGCTGACGCGGATCAGCGCCCTGCTCGATCTGCTCGGCTCGCCGCAGAACTCCTATCCATCGATCCACATCGCCGGCACCAACGGCAAGACGTCGGTTACCCGGATGATCGACGCGCTGCTCACCGCCATGCACCGGCGAACAGGCCGAATCACCAGCCCGCATCTGCAGCTGGCGACCGAGCGGATCTCCGTCGACAACGCGCCCATCAGCCCGCGCGTCTACATCGACGCCTACCGCGAACTCGAACCGTTCATCACGATGGTCGACGACTCGTCGACCGCGGCCGGGGGACCGCGGATGAGCAAGTTCGAGGTGCTGACCGCGATGGCCTACGCGGTGTTCGCCGAGGCGCCGGTCGACGTCGCCGTCGTTGAGACGGGCATGGGGGGGCGCTGGGATGCGACCAACGTCATCGCTTCGCAGGTCGCGGTGATCACGCCGATCGCCATGGACCACGCCGACTATCTGGGCGACACCCTGGCCGCGATTGCGGGCGAGAAGGCCGGAATCATCAAGGGCGCCGACGCCGATCAGATCGTGCCGTTGGATCCGGTGACCATTCTCGCGCGCCAAGAGCCAGAAGTGGCCGACGTTCTGCTGCGCGCCACCGTCGAGGCCGGGACCGTCGTGGCCCGCCAGGACGCTGAATTCGCCGTGCTCGATTCGCGGACCGCCGTGGGCGGACAGCTCCTAGAGCTGCAAGGACTCGGCGGCGTCTATCCGGAGATATTCCTGCCGCTGCACGGCTCCCACCAGGGCGCCAACGCGTCACTGGCGCTGGCCGCCGTTGAAGCGTTCTTCGGTGCCGGGCCGGACCGGCAGCTCGACATCGAAGCGGTGCGCACCGGCTTCGCATCGGTGACCAGCCCGGGCCGGTTGGAGCGGGTGCGCAGTGCGCCGACGGTGTATCTCGACGCGGCCCACAACCCGCACGGTGCCCGGGCCCTGGCCGCCGCACTGCGCGACGAGTTCGATTTCCAGCGGCTGATCGGCGTGGTGGCGGTGTTGGGCGACAAGGATGTCCTGGGTCTGTTGGAGGCCCTGGAACCGGTGCTCGACACGATCGTGTTGACCAACAACGGCTCACCCCGCGCGTTGTCCACCGAACTGCTGGAGGAGGCGGCCACACCGATTTTTGGCGAGGACCGCGTCGTCGTCGCACCGTTTCTGCCCGATGCCGTTGAACAGGCGATCGCCCTGGCAGAGGCGGACGAGGGAGCTCCCTTGTCCGGGGCCGGCGTCGTCATCACCGGCTCGGTGGTCACCGCGGGCGCAGCCCGATCGCTCTTCGGAAAGGACCCGGCATGACCAGCGCCCACCCCGGCTTCACCGCGCCGACGGCAGACCCGTGGAAGGGGTTGCGCGGCGTCATGTCCGGTCTGCTGATCTTGCAGGCCATCGTCGTCGGGTTGGCGTTCCCGGTTGTTGCGAAGATCGGCGGCGGGTTGACGCCATCCAGCGTCGCCTACCTGAGCACCCTGATCGTGGCGCTCGTCCTCGCCTGCGGGTATCAGAGCCGCCGGTGGGCGCTGCCCCTAAATTGCGGGCTGACGCTGCTCACGATCGTCGGCGGTGTGTTCCACTGGTCGATCGCCGTCATCGGCCTCATCTTCGCGCTGGTCTGGGCATACATCATCTACATCAAGCGCGATGTCTCCCAGCGCATGGCCAACGGTCAGCTGCCCGGTCAGGAACCGATCGGGGATTGACGCCCCCGCGCGCGGCGCACCGACGATCGGTGTCGCTACTATTTCCGCGTGACTGAACGCACTCTCGTCCTCATCAAGCCCGACGGCGTCTCCCGCGGACTCATCGGCGAAATCATCCGGCGAATCGAGCGCAAGGGCCTGGCTCTTGTCGCACTCGACTTGCGAAACGCCACGCGTGAGGTGGCGGCCGGCCACTACGCCGAGCACGAGGGCAAGCCGTTCTACGGTGATCTTCTCGATTTCATCACTTCCGGGCCTGTGGTCGCGGCAATCGTCGAGGGTCCGCGTGCCATCGCGGCCTGGCGTCAGATTGCCGGCGGTACCGATCCCGTCGAGAAGGCCACCCCGGGGACCATTCGCGGTGACTTTGCCCTCGAAACCCAGAACAACCTCGTCCACGGTTCGGATTCGCCGGAGTCGGCTGCGCGCGAGATCGCGCTGTGGTTCCCGGGCCGGTAGCCGACACCGGCACCGGGTCGTCGGCGCGGGATTCTCCCTAATCGCGCCCGATGTGGGATACTGACCTGTGTTGCGGCCGACACACTCGTCTCGACCCGCGACACACGGTGACGGTTCACCGCCCGCGATCAGAGAGTTTGGCTGCGCTCGCGAGCAGGGTCTCCCCACGGCGATAGGTCTCCCAGAGATGCGCCGCGGCGTCGAGGTCCGTGGCCACGTTCACCACGAGGCGCGCATCGCATGTCTGGCCGGAACCCCGGTCAGGCGGCGGGCGCACCGAAAGACCAGCCAGGCGGTCGACGCCGGTCCTCCGACGCGACCCACAACCGCATACCGCATGAGCCTCCGAGTGGCCGCGTTGTTGTTCGACGCGCCCGGGGGCGCAAGGAGAATACGTGACCGAGAACGGGTCGCCGGCCGACGCACACGCGTCGACTCCGGCAACAGAACTTCCCGACAAGATGCGCGTCCACGCACTGGCTCGACTGTTGGGGTCGACCAGTCGCGAGGTGCTCAATCATCTTGAGGCCCTGGGCTCTGCCGTGCGCAGTGCCTCGTCCACCATCAACCGCGAAGTCGCCGAGCAAGTCGTGGCACGCGTAGGCGGGCCGGCCGTGGATGCCGTGGCGCCGGCCGTCGACGCGCCCGCTGCGCTGTTCTCTGCCGCATCGGCGACTACCGACACGCCGATTCAGGCAGCCGCTGCGGAAGCGGTTAATCCGCTGTTCCTGCCGCCGCAGGCTCCCGAGCCGACGGCGCGCCCCTCTTCCGGGTCCGACGCCGACTCCGATGAGTCCGCTGCCGGGTCCGCGGGGCAAACAGACTCCGCGGCCGCTGAATCCGGCGACGACGATGAGTCCGCCGATCAGTCGGGTCGTGCACGACGCCGCCGCCGGGGCCGCCGTGGCCGTGGCCGCGGGCGCGGCGAGTCCGACGAAACCGGGACCGATGCGTCGGAGGGGGCGCCCGCGGGTCAACAAGATTCGGACAGTGGCGGCACTGTTGCCGGCAGCGATCAGCAGGGTGGCGGTCACCAGCAGAGCGAGGCCGAAGGAGAGTCCGACGGGGCCGACTCCGATGGGGCCGACTCCGATGGGGCCGACTCCGATGGGGTCGACTCCGATGGGGTCGACTCCGATGGGGCCGACGACGAGGCGAGCGCCACGTCGAAGCGCCGTCGACGCCGTCGGCGCCGCAAGGGCGGCGGCGCGGGGGCCGATGAGGCGTCCGTCGACGATCCGCCGAACACCGTCGTGCACGAGCGGGAGCCGCGCAGCAAACGCGTACGCGACGAGGTGCAGGGCATCTCCGGCTCCACTCGCCTCGAAGCGAAGCGGCAACGTCGCCGCGATGGCCGCGATGCCGGTCGGCGGCGCCCCCCGATCTTGAGTGAATCGGAGTTTCTGGCGCGTCGCGAAGCGGTTGAGCGCGTCATGGTGGTGCGCGAGAAGGTGCACACCGCTGCCGAGCGCGATGCCGGGGCCGCCGAGGACTACACGCAGGTAGCCGTCCTCGAGGATGGTGTGCTGGTGGAGCACTTCGTGACCACGGCCACCTCGACGTCGATGGTCGGCAACATCTATCTCGGCCGCGTGCAGAACGTTCTGCCGGGTATGGAGGCCGCATTCGTCGACATCGGCCGCGGCCGCAACGGCGTGCTCTACGCCGGTGAGGTCAACTGGGAGGCCGCCGGCCTCGATGGCGGTTCGCGCAAAATCGAGCAGGCCCTAAAGCCGGGCGACAACGTTCTGGTTCAGGTGTCCAAGGACCCGGTCGGGCACAAGGGTGCACGGTTGACGACGCAGATCTCGCTGGCCGGCCGCTACCTGGTGTATGTGCCGGGCGGTTCGTCGACCGGCATTAGCCGCAAACTGCCCGATGTCGAGCGCAAGCGACTCAAGTCGATTCTGGGCAAGATCGTTCCCGAGGGCGCCGGTGTGATCATCCGCACCGCGTCTGAAGGCGTCAGCGCCGACGAGCTCGAAGCCGATATCAAGCGACTCGAAGTCCAGTGGACGACTATCGAGTCGGCCGCGCAGGACGCGACAGGCACGTCGGGCAAGGCCAAGTCGGTGGCACCCAAGGCGCTCTACGAAGAGCCGGATCTGCTGGTCCGGGTCGTCCGGGACCTGTTCAATGAGGACTTCTCCAAGCTTGTGGTTGAGGGTCGGGCCGCGTGGAGTCTGGTCGAGGGCTATGTCAACGGGGTCGCGCCCGACCTTCTTGCCCGCGTCGAGCAGTTTGAGAAGACCGGCCCCGACGCACCGGATGCCTTCGTCACCTATCGGATCGACGAACAGCTGGCGAAGGCGCTGGACCGCAAGGTGTGGCTGCCGTCGGGCGGCACGCTGATCATCGAGCACACCGAGGCGATGACGGTCGTCGACGTCAACACCGGCAAGTTCACCGGCTCCGGGGGCAACCTCGAGGAGACTGTGACGCGCAACAATCTTGAGGCCGCCGAGGAAATCGTGCGCCAGATGAGGCTGCGCGATCTTGGCGGCATGATCGTGGTCGACTTCATCGACATGGTCCTCGAGTCCAACCGGGACCTGGTATTGCGTCGCCTCACCGAGGCTCTCGCGCGTGATCGCACGCGGCATCAGGTCTCGGAGGTGACTTCGCTGGGGCTGGTGCAAATGACCCGGAAGCGGTTGGGCACCGGTCTGCTCGAGGCGTTCTCGACTACCTGCACCCAGTGCGCGGGCCGCGGCGTCATCGTCCATGCCGAACCCGTTGAGGTGCGTCCCGGCGACGACTCCGTCCGCGACGGCGCCAAGCGGACCCGGCGCAAGAAGGGCAAGTCCGAGGTTGTCGCGCCTGAGGCCAAGGCGCCCGCGCACGACCCGGCTCAGCACCCGCTGTTCCGGGCGATGCACGCGCATATCCATGAAAACGATGAGGCGGACGTCGTCGAGGTCGACTTGGTCGACGGTGAGCCGGCCGCGGCCGACCCAGCCGCTGTCGAGGTGCCCGCTGTCGAGACGCCTGCCGTCGAGGTGCCTGCTGTCGAGACGCCTGCTGTCGAGGTGCCCGGGGTGGAGAAGGCGGGGGCTGCGGCGGGCGCCGAGCCCGCACCGAAGACCAGGCACCGGCGGGTTCGCCGGGCGCCGGTATCCACCGGGGCGGGCGCCACGATCGTCATCGGTGCGGGTGAGCGAGACGACGCGCGGGCGACGGTGACGGCGACGACCACCGGTCCGGCCTCCGCGCCCTCCGATGGGGTAGTCGTGGGAGTGGTCCGGCGTCCACGTCGACGGGCGGCAAGCCGGCCGTCGGGGGCGCCACAGGCTGGTGCTGATAGCGCACTCCCGGATGATGCGTGAGCCTCCTCACAGTGGGCTTCGGCCTGTCGGTTTGACCGGGGCCAAGGCGCTCCCGTAACCTTGGAAAGTCGCCTACCTGCAGCGCAACGCGGGCGGGCATTTTATTTGTGACAACGAAGATTGAGGGAATACCCGATGACTACGTACGCGATCGTCAAGACCGGCGGTAAGCAGTACAAGGTCGCCGAAGGCGACTTGGTGAAGGTCGAGAAGCTCGACGGTGAGCCCGGCAGCACCGTGGCACTTCCCGTCGCGCTGGTCGTCGACGGTGCCAAGCTGACCACCGAGGCCGCTGATCTGGCCAAGGTGTCGGTCAACGCCGAGGTCGTCGAGCATGTCAAGGGCCCGAAGATCCGGATCCACAAGTTCAAGAACAAGACCGGCTACCACAAGCGCCAGGGTCACCGTCAGCAGCTGACGGTGCTCAAGGTCACCGGAATCAAGTAGGAGTAGCACGACATGGCACATAAGAAGGGCGCATCGAGCTCTCGCAACGGTCGCGATTCCAACGCGCAACGCCTCGGCGTGAAGCGTTTCGGCGGCCAGCAGGTCAGCGCAGGAGAGATCCTGGTCCGTCAGCGTGGCACCCACATCCACCCCGGAGTGAATGTCGGTCGCGGTGGCGACGACACCCTGTTCGCCCTGGCTGCGGGTGCGGTCGAGTTCGGCAGCAAGCGTGGCCGCAAGACCGTCAACATCGTCCCGGAAGCCGCTGCGGTCTGATCCGCGCGCATAAGCTCTACGCAGGGCGGGCGGGGATCACTGATCCCTCACCCCGCCCTGTTTTGTATCCACCGTCCCGGTAGGAGGCGCCGATGTCGCGGTTTGTTGACCAGGTGACGATTCACGTGACCGCCGGTAACGGTGGCCACGGGTGCTCGTCGGTGCACCGGGAGAAGTTCAAGCCACTCGGGGGGCCCGACGGCGGTAACGGTGGACGCGGCGGCGATGTGCGCCTCGTCGTCGATCCGCAGGTCCACACGCTCCTCGACTTTCATTTCCGGCCGCATGCAAATGCCGGCAACGGCAAACCGGGCATGGGCGACAACCGCAGCGGTGCCAATGGGGACGACCTCGAACTCGCCATTCCCGACGGCACGGTGATCCTCGACGAGAACGGCGCCATCGTGGCCGACATGGTCGGCACCGGGACCACCTTCGTGGCGGCCCAGGGCGGCCGCGGCGGGCTGGGCAATGCGGCGCTGGCGTCGAAGGCGCGTAAGGCGCCCGGTTTCGCCCTCCTCGGTGAACCGGGGCAAGAGCGCGAACTCGTTCTCGAACTGAAGTCGGTCGCCGATGTCGGGTTGGTCGGCTTTCCGTCGGCGGGGAAGTCGTCGCTGGTGTCGGTCCTGTCCGCGGCCAAGCCGAAGATTGCCGACTACCCTTTCACGACGCTGGCCCCGAACCTGGGCGTCGTGCAGACCGTGCCGGGGCGCGTCGGCGAACGGCTGGCGGCAATCGACGCGTTCACGATCGCCGACGTGCCCGGTCTGATTCCGGGTGCTTCGGAGGGCCGTGGGCTCGGGTTGGACTTCTTGCGCCACATTGAACGGTGTGCGGTGCTCGCTCACGTCGTCGACTGCGCGACGCTGGAGCCCGATCGGGATCCGGTGGCCGATATCGAGGTGCTGGAGGCGGAGTTGGCCGCCTATCAGCCGGCGCTCGACGACGATCACGGACTCGGCGACCTCGCGCACCGTCCGCGGATCATCATTCTGAACAAGACCGACATTCCCGAGGCGGCCGACCTGGCCGACATCGTCGAAGCAGACCTGGCCGCATTCGGCTGGCCGATCTACCGGGTTTCGGCGGTCAGTCGTGAGGGCCTGCGCGAACTCGCCTTCGCCTTGGCCAAGCAGGTCCGGGAGTACCGCGAAGCCAATCCGAAGCAGGAGGCGCGGCGGGCGGTGATCCGGCCGAAGGCCGTCGATGCCGCGGAGTTCACCGTTGCCCCCGATCCCCAGGTGCCGGGCGGCTTCATTGTGCGCGGCGATCGCCCGGAACGCTGGATCCGGCAGACCCAGTTCGACAACGACGAGGCGGTTGGCTATCTCGCCGACCGGCTGAACCGGCTGGGCGTCGAGGACGAGTTGATGCGACTGGGCGCCGAGCCCGGCGCTCCGGTGACCGTCGGCGACGTGAGTTTCGATTGGGAACCGACGACGCCAACGGGCGATGACGTGCCGGTCACTGGGCGCGGTACCGATATCCGCCTGGACCGTTCGGACCGGATCGGCGCGACCGAGCGCAGGGCGGCCCGCAAACTGCGGCGCGAGCACCACGAGGAATGGGATCACCTCGGCGGCGGCGGCGGCGGTGACGATCGAGCCGATGACGATCACGATGTGGATGGGGAGAGCGGCCGGTGAGTTCGGGCGCGGTCTGGACGTCGCCCACCCGGGACGCGATCGCGGGTGCCCGCAGCGTTGTCGTGAAGATCGGCTCCGCCGCGCTGACCGATCTTGACGACGGACTCAACCTCGCTCGCCTTGATCGGCTCGCCGATGCACTCGAGCATCGGATGCGATCGGGCACCGACGTCATCGTGGTGTCGTCGGGCGCGATCGGCGCCGGCCTCGCGCCCCTGCGACTGCGCAAACGACCGGCGGATCTCGCCACCAAACAGGCGGCCGCGAGCGTCGGCCAGTTGGCTTTGGCGCACGCGTGGGGGACCTCGTTCCGCCGCTATGACCGGGTCGTCGGCCAAGTTCTGCTCACGGCGCACGACATCTCCCGGCGGTCCCACCACGCCAATGCGCAGCGGACGCTGGACCGGCTGCGCTCGTTGGGCGCGGTCGCCGTGGTGAATGAGAACGATGCGGTCGCGACCAACGAGATCCGGTTTGGTGACAATGATCGGCTCGCCGCCCTCGTCGCCCATCTTGCCGGTGCGGAGGCACTCGTTCTGCTATCGGACATCGACGGTCTTTACGACGGCGATCCGCGCAAGGCCACTGCCGGCCAGCCGGCCCGGTTCATTCCGGAGGTCGCCGGGCCCGAGGACCTGGCCGGGGTGATCGCGGGATCGGGCGGATCGTTGGGTACCGGCGGCATGGCCTCGAAACTTGCCTCTGCGCGGCTCGCCGCCGATGGCGGGGTCCCCGTGCTGCTCGCGGCCGCCGCCGACGCGGATGCGGCGCTGCGCGACGCGTCGGTCGGCACCGCTTTCGCACCGAGCGGGGAGCGCCTGTCGGCTAGGCGGTTCTGGCTGCGCCACGCGGCCGAGACACACGGGCGGCTTGTCCTCGACGACGGGGCGGTGGCGGCCGTCGGGCGACGACGGTCACTGCTTGCTGCGGGGATCGTCGCTGTAACCGGCGTGTTCTCGGCCGGCGATGTCGTCGAACTCGTCGACCAGCGCGGTGAATTGTGCGCCCGCGGCGTCGCCGGGTTCGCCACCGACGAGGTGACCCGGATGATCGGCCGCAGCACCGGCGACCTGCCCGCCGACTTGCGCGCGCCCGTCGTCCACGCCGACGACCTCGCGCTGCTCTGATGCCCAGAATCATCGCCGGCGAGTTCGGCGGTCGCCGCCTCGCTGTGGCGTCGGATGCGACCCGCCCGACCTCTGATCGGGTGCGCGAGGCGGTGTTCGCGGCCCTCGACGCACGGGTGGACCTGGCCGGAATGACCGTACTGGACTTGTTCGCGGGCACGGGGGCGCTGGGCCTCGAAGCGGTCTCGCGCGGGGCTGCGTCGGCCGTCTTCGTCGACGACGACGGGCGTGCTGCCGAAGGGCTCAAGCGCAACATCGCCACGTGCGGGGCGGGCCAGCGGGCTAAGGTGGTGCGGCGCGCGGTCGACGACTTCCTGCGCTCGACCACGGATCGGTACGACCTGGTGTTCTGCGATCCGCCCTACGGCATTCCCGATGACGAGCTCGCCGCCGTCCTGGCCCTGGTGGCGCCCCTGCTCGGTGACGGCTACCTGGTTCTCGAACGGGCCAGGCGCACGGCAGACACGAGCTGGCCGCCAACGCTGCGCCCGGTGGTGGCGAAGAGGTACGGCGATACCCGAGTCGAGTGGGCCGAGCCTCGTTGAGCAGCGATACAGGAATGGTCCGGCCCGATCCGGACGAACTCCTGCCGCCGCCCATCGTGCGGCGCTGGACCGAACGGATCGATCGCTTCGCCGGGGCCGAGTGTGCCGACCTGTTCGCGGTGGCGATACGGCGCACGCTGGCCCGGACGCTGCACCGGCTCGACGACGGGACTGTCTTCGTCGTCACCGGCGATATTCCCGCCATGTGGCTGCGTGATGCGGCGACCCAGATGCGGCCCTATCTCGCGCTGCTGGGTGCGACCGGCCCGGGTGAGCTGCCGGGCCTGGCCGAAATGATCGGCGGCGTCGTCCGCCGTCAGTTCGCCTACATCGCCCACGATCCGTACGCGAACGCGTTCAACGCCGCGCCCAACGGCAACTGCCACGAGCCCCGCGACCTCGGGGACGACCCGTGGTTGTGGGAGCGGAAGTATGAGATCGACTCGCTGTGCTTCCCGTTTCAGCTGGCAGATCAGCTGGCCCGGGCCACCGCCGATACGGCGCATTTCACCGCGGCGTTCCGGGCTGCGGCCGGGACGGCCGTCGATACGCTCACCGTCGAACTCGACCACGAGAACCTCTCGTCGTACCGCTTCGTCCGTCCCGACACGATCCCCCAGGACACCCTCCCGCGGGACGGGCGCGGGGCGCCGGTCGCCGTCACCGGGATGACCTGGTCGGCGTTCCGTCCGTCCGATGATGCCTGTGTGCACGGGTACCTGGTGCCGGCGAATCTGATGGCCGCGCACACCCTCGACCTTATTGCCGCCCGGCTGGGGGTGGCCGATGAGTTGGCGGTGCGGGCCCGATCGCTGGCGGCGATTTTGCGCGCCGGGGTCGAGGCGCACGGCGTCGTCGCCCATCCACACCACGGCGAGATCTGGGCCTATGAGGTAGACGGACTCGGGGCGACCCTGCTCGCCGACGACGCGAACATGCCCAGTCTGCTGTCGTTACCGCTGGTGGCGGGGATCGATCCGGCCGACGCGCGCTATGCCCGCACGCGCGGCTTCGTCCTGTCGCCGGACAACCCCTACTTCTACCGCGGTGCGCTCGCGGCAGGGCCGGGCAGTCCGCACACCCCCGTCGACCACGTATGGCCGATCGCGCTCGCCGTCGCCGGGCTGACCACCGCCGACCGTTCGGAGTCGTTGAGGTTGCTGCGCACGATCGCCGCGACCACGGCCGGCACGGGGCACGTGCACGAGAGCTTTCACGTCGACGACGACACGCGATTCACCCGGGACTGGTTCAGCTGGGCCGACTCGATGTACTGCGAGCTCGCGCTGCGGGTGGCCGGGTACCCTCAGGCGCTATGAGCATCGCACTGTGTCCGGGTTCCTTCGATCCGTTCACGCTCGGGCATCGTTTCGTCGTCGAACGTGCCGCGGCCCGGTTCGACGAGGTCATCGTCACCGTCGTTGTCAATCCGAATAAGCAGGGCATGTTCACGGTTGACGAGCGGCTTGACCTCATCGCCGCCAGTTGCGCCGATCTGCCCAACGTCCGGGTGGACCGGTGGCGCGGTTTGCTGGTGGATTATATGCGCAACGAGGGGGTGACCACGATGCTCAAGGGGCTGCGGTCGAGCAGCGACTTCGAGTACGAGGTTCCGATGGCGCAGATGAACCGGGAGCTTGCGGACGTCGAAACGCTCTTCCTGTGGACCGATCCGCGCTACGCACACTTGTCTAGTTCCCTGGTGAAAGAGGTCGCGAGATTGGGCGGTGATGTCCAGCCCTTCCTGCCCCCGGTGGTCTACCGCGCGGTGATGGCGAAGATCAACGGCGAGCTGAGCGCCTAGTTGCCGAGTGGCCGGCCGAGTGGATGGCAACCGAGTGGATGGCGCCGACACGCCGACCAAAAAAGCATCCCCAATCACATCAGTAACATTCGGCACAATGGTCACAGAAGCCACGGAGGTGGTGTTCTGCCACTGCGAGATAGGGGTGTTGCTGTGTACCGCGTATTCGAAGCCCTCGATGAGCTGGTCGCGATCGTGGAGGAGGCGCGCGCCGTTCCGATGACGGCGGGCTGCATGGTTCCGCGCGGTGACGTGCTCGAACTGCTCGACGACATCAAAGGCTCCATCCCCGCCGAACTCGACGATGCCCAGGACGTACTCGATCAGCGCGACGCGCTCGTCGGGAACGCTCGGCAGAATGCCGACTCCACCGTCGCCCAGGCGAGGGGCGACGCCGACGCGATGGTCGCCGCCGCCCAGGCCGAAGCCGACCGACTGGTCGCCGAGGCGCGGGCGGCCGCCGACCGGATGGTCGACGACGCGTCGAACCACAGCCGTTCGATGATCTCCGACGCCACCGAGGAAGCCCACCGGCTCGTCACCAGCGCCGCTCGGGAGCACGAGTCGGTCACCGGCCGCGCGCGGTCCGAGGCGGGGCGGATCATCGAGAACGCCAACGCACACTATGAGCGCTCGGTCGCCGACGGCATCGCCGAACAGCAGCGCCTCGTTGCCGACGACGAGGTCGTGGCGGCCGCCAAATCGGAGGCCCAGCGGGTCATCGACGCGGCACACGCCGAGGCCGACCGTCTGCGCGGCGAGTGCGACATTTACGTCGACAAGAAACTCGCCGATTTCGAGGAGATCCTCACCGGCACACTGCGCTCGGTCGGACGCGGACGTCAGCAACTGCGCACCGGCGCCGGTACGCACGACTATGTCGAGTACCCCCGCGCCGTGGACGAGAAGCAACAGCGCGAGGCTCCGCTCGCGGGATAGCGGCGGGCCGCGTTTGACCGCGGTGCCTCCGGCGTATGGTGACGGTGTGGCCCAAGCAGTTGACGCACCGTTCCGCTATGACATCAGGTCGCTCGGACGCCGACCCGGCAGCATGATCGAGTCGCACCGCACCGTCGTCACCCCCATTCGCATCGGCACCGAAATGGTGGCTATCGAGCCGGGTACCGAGATGGATCTCGACCTGCGGATGGAGTCGGTATCCGAAGGGGTTCTCGTGACGGGCACCGCGTGCGGCGAGACCGCCGGCCAGTGTTCACGCTGCCTCGAGCCCATCGAGGGCACGGTCACGGTCTTCCTCACCGAGTTGTACGCCTACCCCGACAGTGAGACCGACAAGACGACCGCCGACGAAGAGGTCCATCGGGTCGACAACGATTACATCGATCTCGAGCAGGCGCTCATCGACGCGATCGGCTTGGAGTTGCCCATGTCACCACTGTGCCGTGCGGATTGCCAGGGCCTCTGCCCCGATTGTGGCGTGGTCTTGGCCGTGGCGGAGCCCGGCCACTCCCACGAGAAGATCGATCCGCGCTGGGCCGGACTCGCCGACAAGCTGGACGCCATTGGCGACGAGAATCGCGGCGATGGCTCAAGGTAGGCGCGACACCAAGGCGCTCCTCGGCGCACTCGGGGCCGCCCTCGACGACGACCTCCTCACCCTCGCCCTCACCCACCGGTCGTACGCCTATGAGAACGGCGGGCTCCCCACCAATGAGCGACTCGAATTCCTCGGCGATTCGGTACTCGGCGTGGTCATCACCGAGAAGCTCTACCTCGACTATCCCGACCGCCCCGAGGGCGAGCTGGCCAAGATCCGGGCCAGCGTGGTCAACGGACAGGCGCTGGCCCGGCTGGCGCGGACACTGGGAACCGGCGGATTGGGGCGGCACCTGTATCTCGGGCGCGGCGAGGAGATGACCGGCGGGCGTGACAAGGACAGCATCCTGGCCGACGGGATGGAGGCCTTACTGGGCGCGGTCTACCTCGAGCACGGCTTCGCCGGAACCCGGCAGGTGATCCTCGCACTGTTCGACGACGTGGTCGCCGACGCCGGGCGGCTGGGCGCTGGTCTCGACTGGAAGACGTCGTTGCAGGAGCTATCGGCGGCGCGCCTGCTCGGACCGCCGGCCTACCTCATCAGTTCGACCGGCCCCGACCATGACAAAGAGTTCACCGCGACTGCCGTCGTCGGCGGTGAGGAACTCGGCACCGGCATCGGCCGGTCGAAGAAGGAGGCCGAACAGATCGCCGCGCAGGAGGCCTGGCGGGTGCTCGACGACCGGGACGCCGCCACCGGGGAGTCAGCCGAGCGCCCGGGTGCCTGAACTCCCAGAAGTCGAGACCGTCCGGCTCGGTGTCGACAAGCACGTGGTGGGTGCTGCTTTCACCGATGTGTCCGTGCTCCACGACCGTGCGGTGCGCCGACAGGCCGGCGGGGCGGCCGAACTGATCGGGCGGCTGCGTGGCCAGACCGCGGTCGCCGCCCGTCGTCGCGGCAAATACCTGTGGCTCGATTTGGCCGACCGGGCGGGCGTCTCCGACGAGGCGCTGGTCATTCATCTCGGTATGAGTGGGCAACTGCGGATCGTTGACTCCGACGACGCGAACACCACCACCAAGCACCTCCGAATCCGCGCGCGACTCGGCGCTCGCGAGTTCTGGTTCATCGATCAGCGGACCTTCGGTGGCTGGCAGGTCGACGAACTTGTACCAGATCCGCACAATCGGGCCGGCCGGGTTCCCTCGATTGTCGCGCACATCGCACCTGATCCTTTCGACCAAGCCTTTGACGCCGATGCGGTCGCACTGCGGATGGCGGGCAAGCGAACCGAGATCAAGCGGGCACTGCTCGACCAGACGCTGGTGTCGGGGATCGGCAACATCTACGCCGACGAATCGCTGTGGCGAGCCCGGCTGCGCGGCACCCGGCTGACCGATTCGATCTCCCACGCCAAGCTGGTCGAGTTGTTGGGCCATGCGCGCGAGGTCATGGCATCGGCCCTGGCCGTCGGCGGAACATCCTTCGATGAGCTCTATGTCAACGTCAACGGGGAGTCAGGGTACTTTTCCCGATCCCTTGACGTTTATGGCCGGACTGGCGAGCCTTGTAATCGGTGTGAAACGCCGATCGTGCGCGAGCAATTCATGAACCGCAGCTCGCACTTCTGCCCCCGGTGTCAGAGGAGACCATCCACGCCGAGCACCTGACCGGCGAGCGGGGTTCCCCGTCAATGAGGCGCTCGTGCGTGTAGAGGAGAAGTTATGCGGGCATCTTCGCGCCCTTGGTGCGGTTACAGCGCCAACACAGCGTCTGGAGGTTCTCGGGCTCGCTGAGGCCACCTTTGGAGACGGGGATGATGTGATCGACTTCGAGGAGCAGGTTCGGCTCTATAGCGACCGAGACGCCACACCGGGGGTTCTGGCAGGTGTGGTGGTCACGGTCCTTGATCCAGCCGCGCAGCCTGGCGGTCATTAGCGCACGCTGACCGGCAGCCGACTTCGCCCAGCGAATCTTCTGCACGAGCGTCTCAGAGAGCGCGTCGAGCGTCGGGGTGTTCAGATCGATGTTTACGGTCTGTCCGCTGTTGCCGCCGGCGGAGACGTACTGGAACTTGTATTTCGGGTACGGCACCGTGATCGGCGAGAGCTGCACGCCAACGAGGCTCCAGAACTCGTCCGCGTACCGCTGGAGGATGAACGCGGGCGGGTTCATCATCGTGACGATCTCGGCCTCGCGGCGCTGCACATTGGCGACGGCCTCCTCCAGCCGCGAAATGTCCACGGCCACCCGCTGCACGCCGGCCAGCGTCTCCTGGTTTGCGTTGATCCCGAAGTACTTCATCAAGTACTTGATCGGATCCATGCTCGCATTACGCACGACCTGAAGCGATGCGTTATGAACGTGGGGCGCATATTCGGCGACGTTGCGGTCACGCTGGTAGTTCCAGTTCGAGGTGTTCTCGAAGTTCGCGAGGTGCGCGTACTGGCCGGTGGACGACGCGCCCAGCTCGAATGCACCCTGGCCGCGAATCTCCGCGACGTAGTTCACGACCTCGTTGTGCTCGGCGACGACCGATGCGATTTGAGCGCGGAGCCGTTGGAACTCCTCGCTGTTGAAGTACTTGTTCTTCCGGTACGTCCAGATGATCGGGTTCGTGATCAGCACCCCGGCGAGAGCGAGAAAGAACAGGATCGGGTGAATCGCGCCGAAAAGGAGCGGCAGCGCGATGAGCAACGTAACAAAGAGCCACTTGGGCAATGGTCTTCCTCCTGAGTAGAGCTAGGCGGTTTCAACCTGTGAAGTCTATTCGCAGGCTATCGAGCACCCCCGACACAGTGGCGGAGCTGCTCACTCTCGGTAGCCGTGACTTCGGTCGCGCTGAGGCGCGTGCACAGGGCTTCGTTGGGATGCGACATGGTGAGCTTTGTCTGCGCGGCGGTCGTACGGTCTCGCTAAGGCTCAGCTTCCCGACCGGCTGCCCCCTGGCGCGCGAGCTTCGCGTGCTTCCCGCGCGCCCAGTCCGCGAACGCCTCGTGCATCGTGGTGCCGGCCGTCGTCGTAGCTCGGCGGCTGCGGCGCGGTCTCCTGGTCGCGCCGGTCGGGATCAGCCTCTAGGGCGTCGAGCTGGGCGCGGTCATAGGCGATCTTGGCCCGGTCATACTCGGACTATGTCGGATATGAACGCTAGAAACTGTGGCAGTCGGGGTACTTCGCACGAGAGCTCAGTGCGTATGGGCGCGAAGGTCTTCCGTGTCGCCGGTGCGGCACCACAATGCGGCGCGAATCGTTCATGAACCGAAGTTCCTTCTACTGTCCGCAGTGTCAGCGAGCGCCACGGCGGGTGAGCGCTACCGCCCGCTGAGCGCCGGCGGTAGGGCCGCCAACAGAATGACCTCCCCGAACCGATCGAGGAGGGTCACTCATGCCGGCGCCCACCATTCCGCTCACCATCCGCGTCGAGCATCGGGTTTCGTCCTGTTCACGCTTTCCAGAGCGAGCGATCCGAATTGGTCGGGTAAGGCTCGGCGCAACCGGGGCAGGCATGCGATTGGGAAGGTCGTCGATCGGCGTTGCTCCTGTCGGGCTCAACCAGGTGGGAAGGAGTCGGAACCATGACAGCGACGACGGTCCGCGACGCGGCCGAATTGGCCAGCGCCATCATTGAGGGCGCGACGGAGATCGAGGTCGAGGGAGTGATCACCGGCTCGCCGATGATCACGCTGCCGCCCGGGACGACCCTGCGCGGAGGCACCCTGCGGTTCCAGGCCCGCGGCGTCCGGCTGACCTCGGACAACACCCTCGAGGACGTGGTGGTCGAGGTACCCGAGCACGAGACGGCCATCCTCAACGACACCACGGTGGCCGATCTCGGAACGCTGACGCTGCGCAACGTCACCACCCGCGGCCAGATCGCGCTCCTCGCCGAGGACCGGGTGCGCTCCGGTCACATCCAGGCTGAAGCGGTGTACGTCGTCGTCGCTGATGTCTGTGGGCGCTACCACCGCCCCCACGGGTTCGGCGTGGACGCACTCCAGGGTGGGTTCACCCTGTGGAACCGGCAGGCCGACCCGGCGGTGCGGCTCACCGCCGAGCTCCTTGATTTCTCCGCCGGCAGCGCCGAGGAGCCCGTGCGCGGTTCCGGGGTGTTCGTCGGCGGCCACGGGGACTGGAACGGCACGGCGGACGGCGGGACCGTTCACGTCACGCAGCTGCGCACCGGTCAGATCCACACCGACGGCCGCATCCCCGGGGCACCCCGGACCTGATCTCCGGTGGCGTATTCGTGATTGTCGGAGCCGAAGTCGACGAGGTGATTTCCGCGGGCCCGGTCACCACCCGCGGGCCGAACGACATGGTGCTGGACAACTGGGGCACTGTGCGCACCTGGACCGTGACCGCACCGGTGACCTCGCACGGACCCAGCGGCATCGGATTCGTGAACTTCGGCGCCATCGGCCTCCTCGACGTCCAGGCGCCCATCGTCACTACCGGCAAGGGCGCACGGGGGTTCAACCTCTACGACGGTAGCCTGGACGAGGCCCGGTTCGTCAGCATCGCCACCACCGGCGATGGTTCGATGGGCATCCAGGTCAGCAAACCGCTGCGCCGGCTCGTGGTCACCGGTGACGTGACCACCAGTGGCGGGCGAGGGCCTCAGTCTCGTCAAGGGCGTGCAGGTCACGTTGCAGGCCGTCGCCCTGAGCATCAAGGCGGACGGCAACATCGAATCGCTGGAGATCGGGGGCCGACTCGGCACCGAAGGCAGGCACGTCACCACGCTCGAGATCGAGGGCGCCGTGGGGTCCTGCAGAATCGACGGCGGCGTGCGGGCCAGCGGCGAGGGCTCGGACGCGGTGCACCTCATCGGCGACGCCCCGAACCTCGACGGGCTGGCACTCACCGCGGAACACGGCGAACTGATCCGCCGCACCGCCACCTGAACCAGGCGTAGTCTTCGCACGGGAACTCGACCCGTATGGGCGCGAAGGTCTTCCGGGTCGCCGGATCCGGATCCGGGTCCGGCACCAGCGCCTGGACCCAACGCGGCCCCGGTGAGTCCGGCGAGCGCGAGTAGCGGATGAGCCAGTACGCGCCACGGGCGTGTTGAATGGAACCATGACCGAACTTTGGGTACAGCGCACCGGCCCGCGGCGTTACGTCGGGCACAGCTCGCGCGGGGCGAGCGTCCAGGTCGGCTCCGAAGACGTCGAGGGCGTCTTCACGCCGGGCGAGTTGCTGAAGATCGCGCTGGCCGCCTGCAGCGGCATGGCATCGGATGTGCCGCTGGCCCGCCGACTCGGCGACGACTACGACGCGACGGTCCGGGTGAGTGGCACGGCTGACCGCGCGACGGAGACGTACCCGGTTCTCGACGAGACTCTCCAACTCGACCTCTCTGAACTCGATGCCGACGCCGTGCAGCGCCTTCTCGTCGTCGCGCAACGCGCCATCGACCGGAGCTGCACCGTCGGGCGCACCTTGAAGGCCGGCACCCAGGTCAACCTCACCATCGAGACGGATTGATCCGGCCGTGCACCCATCGCCGCAGCGGCTCAGCGCGTTTGTGCACGGTCACGTCCAGGGTGTCGGATTCCGCTGGTCAACACGGGTGCGCGCACTCGAGCTGGGGCTCGTCGGCTACGCGGCGAACCTCGCCGACGGCCGAGTGCACGTCGTGGCCGAGGGCCCGCACGCCGAGCTCGAGCAGCTGCTGGCCTTCCTGCGCGGGCCGGACACCCCCGGTCGCGTCGACACCGTCGTCGAGCGATTCGATCCGGCACGCGGCGAACTCCGCGGATTTGTCGAACGCTAGATAGGTAGTCTGTACGGTCGTGCATCTGAAATCCCTGACTCTGAAAGGGTTCAAGTCGTTCGCGTCGGCCACGACGCTGCGTTTTGAGCCCGGGATCACCTGTGTGGTGGGTCCCAACGGGTCGGGGAAGTCGAATGTCGTCGACGCGCTCGCCTGGGTCATGGGGGAGCAGGGCGCGAAGACGCTGCGCGGCGGCAAGATGGAGGACGTCATCTTCGCCGGGACGTCTGGGCGACCCCCGTTGGGTCGTGCCGAGGTCACGTTGACCATCGACAATTCCGACGGCGCGCTGCCCATCGACTACGCCGAGGTGTCGATCACGCGGCGCATGTTCCGCGACGGTGCCGGCGAGTACGAGATCAACGGCCAATCCTGCCGACTGATGGACGTCCAGGAGTTGCTCAGCGACTCGGGTATCGGCCGTGAGATGCACGTCATCGTCGGGCAGGGACGGCTCGCGGCGATACTCGAGTCGCGCCCGGAGGACCGTCGGGCCTTCATCGAAGAGGCCGCCGGTGTCCTCAAACACCGCAAGCGCAAAGAGAAGGCCGTCCGCAAGCTGGACTCGATGCAGGCGAACCTGGCCAGGCTGACCGACCTCACCTCCGAGCTGCGGCGCCAACTCAAACCGCTGGGCCGGCAGGCCGACGTCGCCCGCCGGGCCGCCACGGTCCAAGCGGACCTGCGTGACGCCCGCCTGCGCCTGGCCGCCGACGACCTGGTGGCGCGTCGAACCGAGATGGCCGAACAGTCTGCGCTGGAGGACACCATTCGCCGCCAGCAGTCCGAGGTGGCCGCGGCCCTCGACGCCGCAACCAGCAGGCTCGCCGGCCGGGACGCACAGCTCGCCGAGATCGAACCAGCGGCGCAGACCGCCGGCCAGGGCTGGTTCCGGTTGTCCGCACTGGCGGAACGGATCGATGCGACGATCCGCGTCGCCGCCGAGCGCAGCAAGCATTTGGCGACCCCGACGACGGTTGCGACCGGCCCCGATCCCGAGGAACTCGAGGCGCAGGCACAACGGGCCGCCGAGCAGGAGGCCGAACTCGCGGCCCGGGTCGAGCAGACCGGCACCGCGCTCGGTGAGGTCAAGGAGCGGCTCGTCGCAGCAGAGACCCACGCCGATGCGGTGGAGCGCGCCCACACGGCCGCCATGGCCGCCGTCGCCGATCGTCGGGAGGGCCTGGCCCGCCTCGAAGGAGAGGTCGCGAATCTGACCACCCGAGCCGATTCGGTCGATGCCGAGACATCCCGGTTGTCCGGGGCGATCGCAGCCGCCGCCGAGCGTGCGGCCAAAGCACAGTCCGAGATGGACGCCGTTTCGGCCTCGGTGGCCGAGTTGGAAGCGGCCGAGCAGGGCCTCGACGAGCACCACGAGCGCTGGACGGCCGCGGCCACCGACGCCGACGAGCGGGTTGAGGCGCTGCGCGGTCAGGAGCGCGAAGCAGAACAACGAATCGCCTCCCTCACCGCCCGGATCGAGGCGTTGGCAGTGGGCTTGGAGCGCAACGACGGCGGGGCGTGGCTGTTGGAGCGCGCTGCCGAAGGACTGCTGGCGCCGGTCTCGGATCTGCTCACCGTCGACGCAGGATTCGAGACCGGCGTTGCGGGCGCCCTGGGGCCGACCGTCGACGCGATCGCGACCGTCGATGCCCTGGCGGCCGCCCGCGCCGTGGAGGCGCTGAAAGCCGGTGACGGTGGTCGGGCGGCACTCCTGGTCGGCGGCTTGCGGCCCCTCCCGCCCCCGGCGGCCGTCGCGCTGCCGACCGGGGCGCGCTGGGCACGCGCCGCCGTCACCTGTCCGGCGTCGATCCGCGGCGCCATCGACACCCTCCTCGACGGCGTTGTCCTCCTCGGCGCCGACGTCGCCGACCCCACCGCAGTGGGTAGCGCGCTGGTCGCCGAGCATCCCGCCCTGTCCGTTGTCACCGCTGCCGGAGACCGCATCACCGCCGCGGCCGTCGAAGGCGGATCGTCGCGGCGAACGTCGAGTCTCGAGGTGCAGTCCGCGATCGACGCGGCAACCGCCGAACTGGCGCAGGCCAGTCGCACCGCCGAAGAGTTGAGCGCGGCGCTATCCGGCGCGCTCACCGAACAGGTCGATCGCCGCGAAGCCGCCGATGAGGCGCTGGCTGCCCTGCACGAGTCGGATTCGTCGCTGGGGGCCGCCTATGAGCACCTCGCACGATTGGGCCAGGACATTCGGGCCGCGCAGGACGAGGCGGACCGTCTCACCCGCCAGCGTCAGCTCGCCGAAGAAGGTCACGCCGACACGGTCGAACGGCTGGCCGCGCTGTCCGAGCGCCTCCGAATCGCCCGCGAAGAACCAACAGCCGAGGGTGGCGCGGCAGTCGACGACGGCCGGCGCACCGCGGCCGGACAGGCGGTCGCCGCCGTCCGGGCGGCCGAGGTGGAGGCCCGGTTGACGCTGCGCACCGCGGAGGAGCGGCTGGCGTCGGTCCGCGGCCGGGCAGACGGTCTGCGGCGCGCCGCCCGCCAAGAGCGCGAGGCCCGCGAGCGGGCGCGCCGCGCCGACGCCGCACGCCGACACTCAGCCACCGTGGCCGCCGCCGTTGCCGAGTCTGGCGCGGCTGTCGCAAGCCGGCTCGCCGGTGCCGTCGAGCGCGCCCAGGCCGCACGCGACCACCTCGAGACGGTCCGCACCGAGCACACCGCCGCCGTTGCCGAACTGAAGACACAGGTCGGCCGATTGACTGCCCAACTCGACGGGCTGCGTGATGCCGTGCATCGCGACGAAATGGCCAAGGCGCAGGCGGCGATGCGCATCGAGCAGCTCGAGGAGCAGATCGCCGAACAGTTCGCGATCAATTCCGACGACCTGATCGCCGAGTACGGGCCGGACGTGCCGATGCCGCCGTCGGCCCTGGAAGTGGCCGAATACGAGGACGCCAAGTCGCGCGGCGAACTCGTCGTCGCGCCGGCCCCGATGCCCTACGACCGCGCCACGCAGGAACGGCGGGCCAAACAGGCGCAGAAGGACCTCACCACGCTCGGCAAGGTGAATCCGCTGGCACTCGAGGAGTTCGCCGCACTCGAGGAGCGCTACAACTTCCTGTCCGCACAGCTCGAAGACGTGAAGGCCGCTCGGGCGGACCTGCTGCAGGTCGTCGAGGATGTCGACGCGCGCATCCTCGAGGTGTTTGCGCAGGCCTACGCCGATGTTGAGCGGGAATTCTCCGGCGTATTCGGCCGGCTGTTCCCCGGCGGCGAGGGCCGGCTGGTGCTGACTGATCCAGCAGACATGCTGGCGACCGGCGTCGAGGTGGAAGCGCGTCCGCCGGGCAAGAAGGTCAAGCGCCTGTCGCTGTTGTCCGGTGGCGAGAAGTCGCTGACCGCCGTTGCCATGCTCGTGGCCATCTTCCGCGCGCGTCCGTCGCCGTTCTACGTCATGGACGAGGTCGAGGCGGCGCTCGACGATACCAACCTGCAGCGGCTCATCGGCCTGTTCGAGGAGCTGCGGGAGCGGTCGCAGCTCATCGTTATCACCCACCAGAAGCCCACGATGGAAGTCGCCGACGCCCTCTACGGTGTCAGTATGCGCGGCGACGGGATCACCCAGGTGATCTCGCAGCGCCTGCGCGGGCAGAACCTGATCAACAGCTCCGCAGATTAAGGGAACAGTCTTGGAAACTCCGGTCATCATCGGAATCGTTGTCGTCGTCGCACTCCTGGCGATCCTCGCGCTCGGCCTGGTCCTTGCGCGCCGTCGCCGCGTCTCGCTCGGGTCTGCGGTGGACAAGGCCGTCGAGTCGTCGCCGGCAGCGGGCGGCTACCAGACCCGGGCCGGCTTCGACTTCGGTTCGGGCGGTGACACTGCCACGCTGGACCGGCCGGCGGACCCGGTCGATGAGCCTGCGACTGCAGCGCCGGTCGCGGTGCCAGTCGATGCTGCCGACCTGAGCACCGGACTCGGCGACCTGGTTGCCGAACCGCCCGCCGAGCGCCAGCTCGATCAGATCGCCCCGACCGCCGGCCGGTTGGGCAGGCTGCGCGGCCGCCTCGCCCGGTCGCAAGGGGCACTGGGCACGAGCGTGCTCGGACTGCTCGGCGGCGGCGACCTCGACGAAGACTCCTGGGAGCAGATCGAGGACACACTGCTGATGGCGGACGTGGGCACCGCGGCCACCATGGCGATCACCGACAAGCTGCGCGGCGAACTCGCGGTCCAGACCGTCCGCGATCCCCAGGCGGCTCGGGCACTACTCAAGCGCGTCCTCACCGAGCAGCTGCACCCCGGGCTCGACCGTGCCGTCAACGCCCTGCCGCACGACGGCCGCCCAGCGGTCGTGCTGGTCGTCGGCGTCAACGGCACCGGCAAGACCACCACCACCGGCAAGCTGGCCCGCGTCCTGGTCGCCGACGGCCGGCGGGTGCTGCTGGGAGCGGCCGATACGTTCCGTGCCGCTGCCGCCGATCAGCTGCAGACCTGGGGGGAGCGCGTCGGAGCGGACACCGTGCGAGGCAAAACCGGCGCCGACCCCGCCTCGGTCGCCTTCGATGCGGTGGCGAGCGGCATCGATACCGGTGTGGACGTCGTCATCGTCGACACCGCCGGGCGCCTGCACACCAAGACCGGCTTGATGGATGAGCTGGACAAGGTCAAGCGCGTCGTGGAGAAGAAGGCCGCCGTCGATGAGGTGCTGCTGGTGCTCGATGCCACCATCGGGCAGAACGGGCTCACCCAGGCCCGGGTGTTCGCCGAAGTCGTCGACATCACCGGCGTCGTGCTGACCAAACTCGACGGCACCGCCAAGGGCGGCATCGTCTTCGCCGTCCAGGAGGAGCTCGGGGTGCCGGTCAAACTGGTCGGCCTCGGCGAGGGCGCCGACGACCTGGCGCCGTTCGACCCGGCAGCCTTTGTCGACGCGCTGCTGTAGCGCCGTTGGCCTTGCCCCGGTGTCACGGGGTTCGTCGTCCGCGACCTGCTCGCTTGGGTGCTGGGGCGATCCGCACCGCCATTCGCGGTTCGGGGGCCTGATCCACGTAACGCGACCGAAACACCACCGATGGCAGCGTTCACCGCGGCGAAACACGGCGGGCACCGCGGCAGAAACAGCGGACTAGCACTCTATGTCTCATCACTGGAACACCCAGCTGAGTGAGAGCAAGGAGGACGGCCCGTGGTGGCACAAACCATGATGGCACTGCCGGACAATGTGTTCGGTACTGCTGATACCGGCGACACGTCGTGGATTCTGATCAGCGCATCCCTGGTGCTGCTGATGACACCCGCGCTGGCCTTCTTCTATGGCGGTCTCTCGCGCGGAAAATCTGTACTGAACATGATGATGATGTCGTTCGGGTCGATCGGCGTGGTCGGCATCATCTACGTGCTGTGGGGCTTCTCGATGTCCTTCGGCAACAAGATCACCGGCGGCTCGGACATCGCCGGGGTGATCGCGAATCCCTTCAGCCTCTTCGGGTCCGATCAACTGATGCAGACCCGGACAGTTGGCGACGCCACCCACACCGTGATGGCCGGCGCGGGCAGTTCCATCCCCGCGATCGTCTTTCTCGCATTCCAGCTGACATTCGCGGTGATCGCGGTCGCGCTGATCAGCGGTGCCCTCGCCGAGCGCGTGTCCTTCGGTACCTGGCTGGTGTTCTCGGCGATCTGGGCGACGCTGGTCTACTTCCCGCTGGCTCACATGGTGTGGGGTGGGGGAGTGCTATCGGATTCGCCCAACGGACTGGCCGCGGCCCTGTTCGGCAAGAATCAGGCCGGGGACGCCGCGGCAGTGGCACCGATCGACTTCGCCGGTGGCACCGTGGTCCACATCAACGCCGGAATGGCCGCCCTCGTCCTCGTCTTGATCATCGGGGCGCGCCGCGGCTTCGGGAAGATGGCCTACCGGCCGCACAACATCCCGTTCGTCATGCTCGGCGCCGCCCTGCTGTGGTTCGGCTGGTTCGGTTTCAACGCGGGATCTGAACTCGCCGCGAACGGCAACGCCGGGCTGGTCTGGGTCAACACGACCGTCGCCACCGCCGCTGCAATGGTCGGCTGGCTCGCGGTGGAATGGATTCGCGACCGCCACCCGACGAGCGTCGGCGCGGCCTCGGGAATCGTGGCGGGTCTCGTCGCCATCACCCCAGCGTGTGCCGCCCTGACTCCGGTCGGCTCGATCGCCCTCGGCGGCGTCGCCGGTGTGCTCTCGGCGCTGGCCATCTCGCTGAAGACCAAACTGGGCTACGACGACTCACTCGACGTCGTCGGCGTTCACCTCGTCTCCGGACTCTGGGGCACCATCGGGATCGGCCTGCTGGCCAAGGAGTCGGGGCTGCTCTACGGCCACGATCTCAAGCAGCTGGCCGTACAGACGGTGATCGCGCTGGCAGCGCTCGTGTTCACCGGCATCATGACGGCGATCATCGCGCTCATCCTCAAGCCGCTGGGCTGGCGGATCAGCCCCGAGGACGAGATGAACGGTATCGACGAATCGTCACACGCCGAGACCGCCTACGACTTGGCATGACCCACAACTAGGCTGAACAGGGACCGAGAGGGACTAACACAGATGAAACTGATTACCGCAATCGTCAAACCATTCACCTTGGAGGACATCAAGGCGGGGCTGGAGCAGTCCGGGATCGTCGGCATGACCGTCAGCGAAGTCCAGGGCTACGGCCGACAGAAGGGGCACACCGAGGTGTACCGCGGCGCGGAGTACTCGGTGGACTTCGTGCCGAAGGTGCGCATCGAGGTCGTCGTCGACGACGCGATCGTCGACTCGGTGGTGGACACCATTGTCGACGCCGCGCGCACCGGAAAGATTGGCGACGGCAAGGTGTGGGTGTCACCGGTGGAATCCGTGGTGCGCGTGCGCACCGGCGAACGCGGACCGGAGGCGCTCTAGCCCTCGGGGCCGGGGCGGCTGGGCGCAAGCGATGAGCGCGGAACCGACCACCAACCCGGCCGCCGCCCTGACCCGGGCGCGGGCAGCGCTGATCGGAAATCCCCGGCTCGGGCCGGACAAACGGCCAGTCCCCGACGCGGCGGCGCTGCGCCGGGCACTGGGCGATCTGTTCGAGTTGTGGCTGATCGGTGCGGCCACCCGGGCAGGGCTGAGCACTGCCGGCGGCTTCGCGGTGGTGGCCGTCGGCGGGCTGGCACGCGGGGAGATGCTGCCGTACTCCGATCTGGACCTGGTCCTACTGCACGACGGGGACCAGGCCGAGCGGGTGCAGACGGTGGCCGACCAGCTGTGGTATCCGATCTGGGATGCCAATATCGGCCTCGACCACAGTGTGCGGACGGTTCCCGATGCGCTCGGCGTCGCCCGGGAGGACCTGTCGGCCGCGCTCGGACTGCTCGACGCCCGGCACATCGCCGGGGACGAGGACCTGTCTGATCTCATGATCGGCGAGATTCGTCAACAGTGGCGCAAGGAGGCGCCGCGACGCCTGCCGCAGCTGATCGAGCACGCGGAGCAGCGCTGGGCGCGGGCCGGCGAGGTCGCCCACCGCAGCGAACCCGATGTCAAGAATGGCCGAGGCGGACTGCGGGACGTCCAGTTGCTCAACGCGCTGGCGCTCGCGCACCTCACCGACGGTTTGCGGCTCGCCGGCGACAGCGCTCCCGGCGGGGGACTGGGCACCGCCTATCGTCGGCTGCTCGACGTCCGAACCGAATTGCACCGGGTGGCCGGCCGGGGACGCGAACAGCTGCGCGCCCAGGACGCCGACGAGATCGCGGTGGCGCTGAACCTGGGTGACCGGTTCGCGCTGTCACGGCTCATCTCCGACGAGGCGCGCACCATCAGCTACGCCGTCGACGTCGGCCTGCGCACCGCCCGCGGCGCCACTCCGCGTCGCGGACTGTCGGTGCGGGCGCTGATCCCGACGCGGCGGCCACTGGACGAAGGGGTCGTCGAGCACGCGGGGGAGGTCGTGTTGGCGCGCGACGCGCTACCCAGTCAGGATGCTGGGCTGGTCCTGCGCGTGGGGGCGGCCGCCGCTCGCTCGGGGTTGCCGATCTCCAGTTCGACGCTGCACCGGCTCGCCGACTATTCCCCCGAAATTCGCGGCACCTGGCCGAGCGCCACCCGCGATAGTCTGCTCGACCTGCTCGCCACCGGACCGGCCATGCTGGCGCCGGTCGAAGCGCTGGACCGGATGGGGCTGTGGGGCCGACTTTTCCCCGAGTGGGACTTCGTGCGAGATCTGCCGCCCCGCGACGCCGTGCACGTCTGGACGGTGGACCGGCACCTGCTCGAGACAGTCGCGCGCGCCGCGCCGCTCACCACTCGCGTGTCGCGGCCCGACCTGCTGCTCCTCGGCGCCCTGGTGCACGACATCGGCAAGGGCCGGGGCGGCGACCACAGCGAGACGGGCGCCCGGATGGCCCGCGTCATCGGGACCCGACTCGGCCTGTGGCCGAGCGAGGTCGACCTGCTCGCAGACATCGTCACCCACCATCTCCTGTTGGCGCGCACCATTGCCCGCCGTGACGTCGATGACCCGCAAACGGCCGACTATGTGGCGGCCAAGGTCGGCGGCAGCCCGGTTCTACTCGAGATCCTCGGCGCGCTCGCGCAGGCAGACGCGCTGGCCACCGGTCCGGGCGTCTGGAGTGACTGGAAACAGACGCTGACGGCCAGGCTCGTCGCCAACACGGCGATGACGATCGCCGGCCTCGACGTCGTCGAACCGGCGCCGCTCTCGGCCGAGGAGGTGGCGCGCTTCAGCGGTGACGAGGTCGTCGTCGAGATCGCACCCACCGATCAGGCTTACCGATTCGAGGTGACGATGGCGGCACCGGATTCGCCGGGCCTGTTGGCCAAGATGGCCGGGGTGCTCGCGTTCTCCAACCTGCGCGTCCTGCAGGCCACGGTCCGCTCGGTCGACGACCGGGCGATTAACACGTTCACCGTCGCACCGTTCTATGGCGACCCGCCGGCGGTCGGCCTGTTGCGCCAGCGCCTGGTCGGCGCGCGGACCGGGGCGATCGACGTTGAGGCCAGGTTGGCGGCGATGCGCTCGGGGCCCCGCCCCGCCGCCGGGCGCGACGGTGTGCCGGGGCAGGCGGTTCTCGCCCCGCCGATCGTCCGCTGGGTGCAGGACGACATCGCAACGATGGAGGTGCGCGCGACGGATCGGCCCGGGCTGCTGTCGGCGGTGTCGTCGGTGATCGAGCGGAACGGCGGATCGATTCGCTGGGCGTCGGTCACCACGCTCGGCGGGACCGTCGTCGACACCTTCGCGCTGACGTGGGAGTCGGCGGTCGACGAGCGGCGCCGCCGGCTCATCGCCGAGCAGGTGGGCGGGGCCTGCGCGCTGCCCGGAGGCGTCGCGCCCGGCGAGGCGGGGACCGCCACCGGAATGTGAAAGACTGGACGCCATGTTTGACTCGCTGTCCGACCGGTTGACCGGTGCGCTCAAAGACCTGCGCGGCAAAGGCCGCCTGACTGATTCCGATATCGACGCGACGGCCCGCGAGATCCGGCTCGCACTCCTGGAAGCCGACGTCGCCCTGCCCGTCGTGCGGACGTTCGTCGACCGCATCAAGACGCGGGCGAAGGGTGCGGAAGTCTCCGGTGCGCTCAATCCGGCGCAACAGGTGGTCAAGATCGTCAATGAGGAGCTCGTCAGCATCCTCGGTGGCGAGACCCGCCGGATCGCACTGGCCAAGACACCGCCCACGGTGATCATGCTTGCCGGCCTGCAGGGTGCCGGTAAGACCACGTTGGCGGGCAAGCTCGCTGCGTGGCTCGGAAAGCAAGGTCACACCCCCCTTCTCGTGGCGTGCGACCTCCAGCGCCCCGGGGCCGTCAATCAGCTGCAAGTCGTCGGCGAACGGGCCGGCGTGCCGGTGTACGCCCCCCAGCCGGGTACCAGTGTGGGCGGCGAAGGGGAGATGGGGGTCTCCGCCGGCGACCCGGTCGAGGTCGCGCGCGGCGGCGTCGAACACGCCCGCGCCAGCCACTTCGACACGGTCATCATCGACACCGCCGGCCGACTCGGCGTCGACGACGAGTTGATGCGGCAGGCCGCGGATGTGCGCGCGGCGACCGATCCCGACGAGGTCCTCTTCGTTGTCGACGCGATGATCGGCCAGGACGCGGTGACCACCGCGCAGGCCTTCGCCGAGGGTGTCGGCTTCACCGGTGTCGTATTGACCAAGCTCGACGGCGATGCCCGCGGCGGTGCCGCGCTCAGCGTCCGGGAGGTGACCGGAGCGCCCATCCTGTTCGCGTCGACCGGTGAGAAGCTCGAGGACTTCGACGTCTTCCACCCCGACCGGATGGCCAGTCGGATCCTCGGCATGGGCGACGTGTTGTCGCTGATCGAGCAGGCCGAGGAGCATTGGGACGCCAAGCAGGCGGAAGAGGCCGCGACCAAGATCATGGGCGGCGAGCTGACGCTGGAGGACTTCCTGCAGCAAATGCTGATGATTCGCAAGATGGGACCCATTGGAAACCTGCTCGGCATGCTGCCCGGTGCGGGACAGATGAAAGATGCCCTCGCGCAGGTCGACGATTCACAGCTCGACCGCGTGCAGGCCATCATCCGCGGCATGACACCGGCCGAACGGGCCGATCCCAAGATCATCAACGGTTCACGACGGCTGCGCATCGCCAACGGCTCGGGGGTGTCGGTCTCGGAGGTCAACCAGCTCGTCGACCGATTCTTCGAGGCGCGCAAGCAGATGGCGGCGATGACCGGCCGGCTGGGCGGCCCCGGCGGCAGCCGCAAGAACACCCGCAAGAAGGGCAAGAAGGGCAAGGGCCGCGGCCGCGGCCCGACGCCGCCGAAGGCCCGCGGCGGATTCCCCGGAATGCCCCCGGGTGGGTTCGGCGGTATGCCCGACCTGTCGTCGATGCCGCCCGGGCTCGACGAGTTGCCGCCGGGCCTCGCCGACATCGACTTCTCCCAATTCGCCCCGCACAGCAAGAAGAAGTAGGCCCAGACGTGGCCGGCGAGGGCGGCGCCCTGCACATCGGTGGGCGCGATGCGCTGACCGGGGAGCGGCTCGACCGCTGGATCGTCGACGGTAGGTTCGTCACCGATTCCGTCCCCAACGCCACATCTGTCGTCGACGACGGCTGGCTGCTTCCCGGACTGGTCGACGCCCACAACCACGTCGGTATCGCGCCCGGGCTCGGTGTCACTATTGAGCAGGCGCGCGCGTTCGCCTATGCCGATGTCGCCGCGGGGACGACGCTGATCCGCGAAGTCGGCTCACCCCTGGACACTCACCGGCTTGACGACGATCCGCGGTGCCCGCAGTTCATCCGGTCGGGCAAACACATCGCGCGCCCCAAGCGCTACCTGCGCGGCTATGGTGTCGACCTCGCCGATCCCGACGAACTCGCCACCGAAGTCGCACGGCAGGCGTCGGCGGGGGACGGCTGGGTCAAGATCGTCGGCGACTGGATCGATCGGGACGCGGGCGATCTCGCCCCGCTGTGGACCCGGACCCAACTTGATACGGCCGTCGCGGCCGCTCACGACGCCGGCGCAAGGATCACCGCGCACGTGTTCGGCTATGACGCACTGCCCGACCTGATCGGTGCCGGTTTCGACTGCATCGAACATGGAACCGGTCTGACCGGCGACCTCATCGACGAGATGGTCCGGCGCGACACGGCGCTGGTTCCGACGATGATCCAGGTGGAGAACTTTCCGGGTATCGCCGACGGTGCCGATCGATTCCCGCGCTATCAGGCGAACATGCTCGGGCTGTATGCGCGTGCCGGTGAGGTGCTGGCGGCAGCGCGCGAGGCGGGGGTGCGGATCTTTGCGGGGACCGACGCGGGCGGCTTTGTCGAGCACGGGCGAATCGTCGACGAAGTCGACGCGCTCGTGGCGCTCGGCATGCCTGCGGGCGCGGCGCTCGACGCCGCCAGCGCCGGTGCGCGGCGCTGGCTGGGTGCCGGGGTGTTCGACGACGGTGATCGGGCCGACGTGCTCGTGCTCGACGCCGATCCGCGCGAGGATCTATCGACGCTGCGTCGCCCGCGCGAGATCATCTGCGCCGGGATCCCGGTGGTATAGCCGCATTTCCCTGCCCTATCCGGTCGTCCGCCGTTTGCGGTATGCGGTCGGCCCGGCGCCAAACCACCGGCGACAGGACCGGGTGAGCACGCTCTGATCGGCATAGCCCAGCTCATGTGCCACCCGCGCCACCGGCATCGTGGTATCGCGCAACAGTCGCCGCGCCGTGTCGCGCCGGATGCCGTCGACCATCGCCGCGAAGGTGAGCCCAGACTCGGCGAGGCGCCGCTGGAGCGTTTTCGGGTGCATTCGCAGCTGGGTGGCGACGAGAACGAGACTCACCCGGCCGGTGGGTAGTAGCTGGCGGATCAGGGCGCGGGTCGCAGTAACCGCACCGGGGTCGGTCGCGAGCAGACTGTGCAGGTAGCCCACCGCGACCCGGTGGGCAACCTCATCCTGGGCCAGCGGGCGCCGCAGGTCGATTTCGCGGATGGTCATGGCGATCACCGGCGCGCTGAAGCGGACCGGGCAGCCGAAATAGTGGACGTAGTCGGATACCGGAACCAGTGGCTCGTGCGGCAGGAGCACCAGTACTGGCCGGTATAGCTCGCTGATCAGCAGGTGGACGACGCGCAGAATGACCCCGAGGGCCAGTTCGGCATGCTGCGGCGTCACCGGCACTTCAGGGTCGACGATCTCGTAGGTCAGCTGGCAGTTACCGGTTGCGGTAGCGCCGCTGACGGTGAAGCCGATACCCGAACTGTGGATCGTGACGAACTCCTCGAAGATCGACAGAGCATCGGCGACGGTGCGGGCTGATTGAGCGGCCACGCCGACGGGTCCAAGGATCTCGATGCCCTGCCGCCGCGCGAGGCGCCGCCCCAAATCGGGTGTGGCCGTCGAGGTGGCGGCGGTCTCCAGCACGGCGACGGCCCGGCCCAGGGGGATGTGTGCGTCGGGGCGGCCGACGAGGGCGGGATCGATCCCGGCCGCCACCAGTAGTTCGTCCGGGTGGCCGCCGGCTTCGCGGACGACTTCGGGAAAGTTCGACAACGCGGTTGCGCGGGCATCCGACATGTTCACGCAGCCTAGGACGATGTCCGCAAATGTCAAGTATGGGCCGCTGAGGGGCGGTGGGACGGTCGTACCATCGGATCTGGATCGTGCGGGACGCCGCTGTGTCAGCGGCGTCGGCTCCGTCGTCCATCGGTCCGGCAGCAACGACGCAGGAGGCTTTTGTGGATCGCAGCAAACTACCCATCGCCGACCCGCCTTTCACAGGCACGATTGGTCGTACCGTGGGCGAATCGTCGCCGGATTGGGGGGCCATCGCGCCCGTCGCGCCGCCCGACGGTGCGCCGAACGTGCTCATCGTCCTCATTGACGACGCCGGCTTCGGCGGGCCGGACACCTTCGGTGGGGCGATCAGCACCCCGACGCTGACTCGGGTGGCGAGCGAGGGGCTGACGTACAACCGGTTCCACGTGACCGCGGTGTGTTCGCCGACTCGGGCGGCGCTGCTGACCGGTCGCAATCACCATCGCTGCGGGTTCGGCTCGATCGCCGAGTACCCGGGACCGTTTCCGGGATATTCGGCGACGTTGCCGCGCAGCTGCGGGCCGCTGCCCCGAGTCCTGAAAGAGAACGGCTACGTTACCGGCGGTTTCGGCAAGTGGCATCTGACCCCCGACGATGTGCAGGGCGCGGCCGGCCCGTTCGACCGGTGGCCGCAGGGCTGGGGATTCGACCACTGGTGGGGCTTCCTGTCCGGCGCGGCCGGCCAGTACGACCCGGTCATCACCCAGGACAATGCGGTGGTCGGGGTGCCGGCGGGTACTGAGGGCAAGCCCTACTACTTCCCGGACGACCTGACCGACAAAGCGGTCGACTGGCTGCACGCGGTGCGGGCCCAGGACGCCGAGAAGCCGTGGATGATGTACTACTCCACCGGCGCGACGCACGCGCCCCACCATGTGTTCCACGAGTGGGCCGACAAGTACGCCGGCAAGTTCGACGGCGGCTGGGACGTCTACCGCGAGCAGACACTGGAGCGCCAGAAGTCGCTCGGCCTCGTGCCGCCGGACACCGAGCTGACCGATCGGCCGGACCTGTTCCCGGCCTGGGATACCTTGACCGACGATGAGAAGGAGCTCTACGCCCGCCAGATGGAGGTCTTCGCCGGGTACTCCGAGAACGCCGACTGGAATGTCGGGCGCCTGCTCGACGCCGTCGACGAACTCGGCGAGCGCGACAACACGCTGGTCGTGTTCATCTGGGGCGACAACGGTGCCTCGATGGAGGGGACGATCACCGGCTCGTTCAACGAGATGACCTTCCTCAACGGCGTCGTACTCGAGCCCGACCAGCAGTTGGCCCTCATCGAGCAGTACGGCGGCGTCGAGGCGCTCGGCAGCGACAAGACCGCCCCGCACTTCGCGGCGGCCTGGGCCCACGCCAACAACACGCCGTTCCAGTGGGGCAAGCAGATGGCCAGCCACCTGGGCGGCACGCGGGACCCGATGGTGATCTCGTGGCCGGCGCGCATCACCCCTGATGCGACGCCCCGGAGCCAGTTCACCCATTGCATCGACGTCGCTCCCACCATTCTGGCGGCCATCGGCCTGCCGGTTCCCGACAGCGTCGACGGCATCGACCAGGAACCGATGGACGGCACCAGCTTCCTGGCGACCTTCACCGACTCTGACGCCCCCGAACTGCACACCGTGCAGTACTTCGAGATGTTCGGCAGCCGGGCGATCTATCGGGACGGTTGGTGGGCCTGCACCCGGCTGGACAAGGCGCCGTGGGACTTTTCACCGGCCACCCTCGCGCGGTATGCGCCCGGGAAGTACGACCCCGACGCCGACGTGTGGGAGTTGTACTACCTGCCCGACGATTTCTCCCAGGCGAACAACGTCGCCGATAAGCACCCTGAGAAGGTCGCCGAGCTGGTCGACCTGTGGTGGAAAGAGGCAGAGCGCAACCGGGCCCTGCCCCTGCTCGGCGGGATGTCGGTGTTCTTCGGGATCGTTCCGCCGATGCCGCCGACGACACGGTTCTCCTTCCGTGGCGGTGTGGAGAACATCCAGCGGGGCATGACTCCACGGATCCAGGGGCGCTCCTATTCGATCGAGGCGCGGCTGACCATCCCCGAGGGCGGCGCCGAGGGGGTTGTTGTGGCGAACGCGGACTTCATCGGCGGCTACGGACTCTGGGTGGACGCCGAGCACCTGCTCCACCACACCTACTCGTTCCTCGGTGTGGAGACGTATCGCCAGGTCGCCACCAAACCGCTGCCCACCGGGGACGTCACCGTCAAGATGCTGTTCGAGAGCGATTCGCCCACACCGGGCTCCGGCGGCACCGTGACGCTGTGGGCCAACGATGAACAGATCGGCGCCGGGCCGATGGCCAAGACGGTGCCGGTGGCGTTCACGTCGTACGCGGGCATGGACATCGGCTGCGACAACGGCCTCGTCGTCGATCGGGCCTACGAGCAGCAGGCGCCCTATCGGTTCACCGGGACCGTGCACGAGGTTGTCTTCGATCTGCACCCGATCGACCCGCAGGCGGAGCAGGCGCTGCACCAGCACGCGGCCATCCAGGCGGTCGCCGACGGCGCTGCCGGCTGATTCCGGCCGGGCGGTCCCGCCGGTCGGTGGGACCGCCCGGTTTGGGTGGGCGTGGCCCACCTGGCACAATGGGGGGTCGGTTCGCCGGACCCGGTTACGCACCGGCCGGCGGTCACACCGAAGCAAACGCAAAACCGGACCCGCGCACCAGGTGGGGGTCGCTGAATTGCGCTGTGACCAACTGAAGGAAACATGGCTGTCAAAATCAAGCTCGCCCGTCTCGGCAAGATCCGCCAACCGCAGTACCGCATCGTCATCGCCGACGCTCGCACGCGCCGCAACGGCCGCGTCATCGAGACCATCGGCAAGTACCACCCGAAGGAAGATCCCTCGTTCATCGAGGTCGACTCCGACCGCGCGCAGTACTGGCTCGGTGTCGGCGCGCAGCCGACCGAGTCGGTGGCCGCGATCCTGAAGATCACCGGTGACTGGCAGAAGTTCAAGGGCCTGCCGGGCACCGAGGGCACCCTGAAGGTCGCTGAGCCGAAGGTGAGCAAGCAGGATCTGTTCAACGCCGCGCTGGCCGCCGCTGACAACGAGCCCGCCGCCGCGGCCACCACACCCAAGAAGAAGGCCGCCGCCAAGAAGAAGGCCGACACGGTCGAGGCCGCGCAGGAAGCGCAGGACGAGGCCACTGCTTCGAAGGCGCCGGAGACCGCTGAGCCCGAGACCGAGGCCGTCAAGGAAGATCTGGCCGCCGACGGCGAGACCGTGCCGGAGGTGCTCGCCGAGTCCGAGGACAAGGCGTGAGTGCCGTAGTCGCCGACGCTGTCGAACACCTGGTGCGCGGTATCGTCGCCAACCCCGACGATGTGCGCGTCGAACTGCTCTCCGGTGGGCGCGGCGGCCGACTGATCGAGGTGCATGTGCACCCCGAGGATCTCGGCAAGGTGATCGGCCGCAACGGCCGCACCGCCACCGCGCTGCGCACCCTCGTCTCCGGTATCGGCGGCCGTGGACTGCGCGTCGACATCGTCGACACCGACCGCTGAACGAAGCTGGGGGATACGCGTGGACCTGGTGATCGGCCGCGTGGCCAAGCCCCACGGAATTCGCGGCGAACTGATCGTCGACGTCCGAACCGACGATCCTGAGCTTCGGTTCGTGCCCGGTACCTCGCTACGCGGTCAGTTGCCGCGTGCCAAGGGAGCCAAGCGCACCGAGGAACGCCGGTTCACCATCACAGCCGCCCGGAATCATTCCGGGCGGCTGTTAGTGTCGCTGGAGGGCGTCGATGACCGCACGGCCGCCGACGATCTACGCGGCCTGCTCTTCCTCATCGATGCCGCCGACGTGGATTCCGGCGACGATCCGGACGCGTTTTATGATCACGAACTCATCGGGTTGCCCGTGCGCACGATTGCTGGTGACGATGTCGGGGTGGTGCGCGACGTGATTCACCTGCCCGGCTCCGACCTGCTTGTCGTCACCGCCGCGGACGATGGACGCGAGATCCTGGTTCCGTTCGTCAGTGAGATCGTCCCAACCATCACGCGGGGCGACAGCGTCCTCATCGATCCGCCCGACGGGTTGTTGGAGGCCTAGGCGTGCGGTTGAGCATCGTGACGATCTTTCCCGACTATGTCGCACCGCTTCGCGAAGCGCTGTTGGGGAAGGCGATCGGGAAGGGCCTCGTCTCCCTCGACGTGCACGATCTGCGCGACTGGACCCGCGATGTGCACCGCAGCGTCGACGACTCCCCGTACGGCGGCGGTCCCGGGATGGTGATGAAGCCCCAGGTGTGGGGCGAGGCGCTCGACGACGTGTGCGGTGTCGATTCCGACCTGGTGAGCGGCCCGATCCTGGTGGTGCCGACGCCGGCCGGTGTCCCGTTCACCCAGGCCACCGCCCAGCGCTGGAGCACCCAGGACCACCTGGTCTTCGCATGCGGCCGCTACGAGGGCATCGACCAGCGCGTCGTCGACGACGCGGCCCGGCGCATGCGCGTCGAAGAGGTGTCGATCGGCGACTTCGTCCTGATCGGGGGAGAGGTTGCGGCCATGGCGATGATCGAGGCCACGGCCCGATTGATCGACGGAGTCCTCGGCAACCCGGTGTCCCATCAAGATGATTCCTTCTCCGACGGCCTGCTCGAGGGGCCCAGCTACACGCGGCCGGTGTCCTGGCGCGGGCTTGAGGTCCCCGAGGTACTGCTGTCGGGAGATCACGCGAAGGTTGCGGCGTGGCGCCGCGATCAAGCGCAGCACCGCACGGCGGAGCGGCGACCCGATTTGCTGCCGCCCGACCGCTCCTGACACAATGGAGCGGTTGCCACGCGGCAGGTCAGGCCCATGCCGGCCCCGCGTCGACACCATAACGCTCGGAGCATGAACCGGTTGATCCAGATAGCTGGCCGCCAGGTTCCTCTACTCACGCACACGCCAGATTGGACGACCGACAATGAACACCCTGGACTCACTCGACAAGCAGTCCCTCCGCGACGACCTGCCCGACTTCGGCCCCGGTGACACCCTCGACGTACACGTCAAGGTCATCGAAGGCTCCAAGGAGCGCGTCCAGGTCTTCAAGGGCGTCGTGATCCGCCGCCAGGGTGGCGGTGTGCGTGAGACCTTCACCGTCCGCAAGGTGTCCTTCGGCGTGGGCGTGGAGCGCACCTTCCCGGTGCACAGCCCCACCATCGCCAAGATCGATGTCGTCACCCGTGGTGACGTCCGTCGGGCAAAGCTCTACTACCTGCGCGACCTGCGCGGCAAGGCTGCCAAGATCAAGGAAAAGCGCTGACGCGGCTTACCGCGTGCGGTGCTTCGGGCGCCCAGACCGGTAGGCTGTGGAGTCGTGTCCGACGATAACGACGATAACGATTCCGATGTCCGTCCCTGGGGTTCTAAGAAGGACGACGAACCTCAGGAGAAGCGCTCATTCTGGCGCGAACTGGCGATCATCATCGGGATCGTACTGCTGATCAGCTGGGTCGGGCAGACCTTCCTATTCCGTCAGTACGTGGTGCCGTCGGAGTCGATGGAATCCACCCTCATCGGCTGCGCGGGCTGCTCCAACGACCGAATCGTCATCGACAAGCTGGTTTATCGCTTCGGCGACCCGAAGCCCGGCGACGTGGTGGTCTTCAAGGCGCCCAGCGAATCCTGGGACAGCGGCGGGGCGCCGCGTTCGTCGGAGGGGCTGCGGGGCAAGTTCCTCGATGTGCTCTCGTGGTTCGGATACGCGCCGCCCAACGAGTACAGCCTGGTCAAGCGCGTTATCGCGACCGGCGGGCAGACCGTCGAATGTCGTGCCGCGGAGAACGTCGGCATCAAAGTCGACGGCAAGGCGCTGCGCGAGCCGTATGTGAACCGTGAGCTGCAGTCCCGCGTCCCCGATGCCGGTCCGTGCCTGGGTCCCGACTTCGGTCCGATCACCGTGCCGGCGGGCAACTACTGGGTGATGGGCGACAACCGGACGTATTCGGCCGACTCACGCTTTCATACCGAGGACGAGTTCCACGGCACAGTTCCCAAATCCGATATCCGCGGCAAGGTTCGATTCGTCATCTGGCCGATCTCGCGCATCGGCGGGGTCGGATCGGAGAATCCGCAGCAGTAGTGGGCCCCACGATGCCGGCTTCACTGCGCTGGCCGCCGCGTTCACCGGTGCGGCGGGCCGCGTCGCTGCGCACCTACGAGTTCGCGCTGCACAACAGCGGGCTGGGCCCGGTCGCCGGAGTCGACGAGGCCGGGCGCGGTGCCTGTGCGGGCCCGCTCGTCGTCGCCGCCTGCGTGCTCAAGCCGAACCAGCTGCGCGCGCTGGCCGATCTGAACGACTCTAAGAAGGTCGCGCCGCCGCGGCGCCGCCGGCTGTACGGCGCGATCCGCAAGTACGCCCAGGCGTATTCGGTGGTGGTCATCGAGGCGGCGGAAGTCGATCGGATCGGCATCCACGTGGCCAATATCGAGGGTATGCGGCGGGCGGTCGCGGCATTGCGCCCGGCGCCCGGTTATGTGTTGTCCGACGGCTTCGTCGTCCCCGGACTGCCGGTGCCGTCATTGCCGATCATCGCCGGCGACGCCAGTGCGGCGTGCATCGCCGCTGCGAGCATCCTCGCCAAAGTGACGCGCGACGACATCATGACCGGCCTCGACGAGGAGATTCCCGGCTATGACTTCGCGGTGCACAAGGGGTACTCGACCGGTCACCACATGGCACGGGTCGCCGAACTCGGGCCGTCGCCCCAGCATCGCATGTCCTATCGCAACGTCGCCGCACATGCGGTGCGCGATACCCTGAATCCATGAGCCCCGACGATCTCGAGAACTATGAAGCCGAGTTGGAGCTGTCGCTGTACCGCGAGTACAAGGACATCGTCGGCCAGTTCACCTACCTGGTGGAGACCGACCGCCGGATGTACCTGGCGAACGGCGTCGATATGGCGCCGCGCAATGCCGATGGTGAGGTCTACTTCGAACTGCGGTTGACCGATGCCTGGGCGTGGGACCTGCACCGTCCGTCGCGCTTCGTCAAGCAGGTCCGGATTATCACGTTCAAGGACGTGAACATCGAGGAGATCGAGCAGCCCGAGCTTCGGCTGCCCGAGTAGCCTCGCCCGTTGGGCCGGCGTCCCGGCGATCAGGGTTTGCGTGGCTGATACTGGCATGGTGCGCTCACGGGGAAAGATCATCGACGCCACCCTCGATCTCATCGCTCGAGATGGCTTCGAGGGTGTCACGATCGCTGCGGCTGCCGGCCTCGCCGGGGTCTCACGGCAAACGGTGCATTCGATCTTCGGTACCCGCGAGGCGTTGGTATCGGAGGCGATGGCCGATCTCACCCGCGCCGCGACGGACGATCTTCGGGCCGCGACCGGTCGAACTGGGAACCCGGTCGACTTCGTTGTCGAGCTGATCGTCGGCGGCGTCGGTTTCGCCCGCAGCACGCCGGCGATCGCCGCCATGATCGGGGTCGGCGGCGGCAATCCACTCTTCGATCCGGGGGTGCTCACCCGTGCCAAGGTGGTGGCCCTGGAGTTTCTTGAGCCGATCGCGAAGGATTTCGACCGCATCGACGAGGTGGCCGAGGTTGCGACGCACTTGAGCTTGACCTTCTTCCTTTTCGGCGAGCCCGATCAGCGGCCGGAGGAATTGCGGGCACTACTTGGGCGCTGGCTCGTTCCGGCCTTGACCGAACTTGCGCGTTAGTCGGCCGCTTCGATAAGCCCAACCGGGAAAACTTGACACATTTACGAGGTGGTGTCAAGGTTTGGATCTCCATCCATCGAGATTCAGCTCACATCCCGGGACGAACATATGCCTGCTCACCCCAGCCTGACTCGCCGAACCTTCGTCGTCGGTGCCGCCGCAACTCTGACGGCTGCCGCCGGCGCACCGTCGCTGGTCCATGCCGCTCCTCGACGGCGAGTGCGAACCGTTCGGGAAGAGCACCGCGTGATCGTCGTCGGGTCGGGCTTCGGCGGTGGGGTCGCGGCGCTGCGGTTGGCTCAAGCCGGTGTGCGGGTGGTGGTACTCGAACGTGGCCGACGATGGCCGACGGGGCCCAACGCCACAACTTTTCCGAGTGCCACCGACCCAGACCGGCGGATGCTGTGGTATCGGTCGGCCGCGGAGATCCTCGGGCGTCCCGTTCGCGTCGACCCGTATCTGGGCTTGGTTGAGTCGGTAGTCGGGGAGAACATGACGGCGCTGTGCCCGGCCGGCGTCGGCGGCGGATCGCTCGTCTATCAGGGCATGTCGCTGCAACCGAGCCGCGAAGTGTTCAACACCCACTTCCCCGAGCAGTTGGACTGGGACCTGATGAACCGCGTCCACTATCGGCGAGTGGCGTCCATGCTGCACCTGGCGACGGCGCCGAACGCGTTGATCAACTCACCGAACTACCGTGCAGCGCGGTGTTTTGCCCGCCAGGTGCGCCAGGCCGGCCTGCCGCTGTCGAAGATTCCGATGCCGATTGACTGGAACTTCGCGCTCGCCGAACTGCGGGGCGAGATGCGGCCGTCGTATACGACCGGTGAGGGTGCGATGGGTGTCAACAACGGCGGAAAGTTCAGCGTCGACGTCACCTACATCAAGGCGGCGGAGGCGACCGGCAAGGCTGCGGTGTGGACCCAGCACAACGTCACCGAGGTGTATCGGACTCCGCGCGGCCAATGGGAACTGCATGTCGACCGGCTAGACGACACCGGTCGCGTTCTGCAGAAAAAGATCCTCACCACGCGCAGCCTGATCATGTCGGCAGGAAGCGTCAACACCACCAAAGTCCTGGTTCGTGCAGGTGCGCTTGGGCACATCGGCGAATTGCCCGATGAGCTCGGTCAAGGGTGGGGGACCAACGCCGATCGAATCTACAACTGGACCGATCCCGAGGCGGACTTCGGGCCGGTGCAGGGCGGACCAGTGGTGTACGGCAGCCTCAACTGGTCCGACCCCGCATCGGCCTTCACCGTGATCCAGGCGTCGATGCCGCCCACTCCCGCGTCCTCCCGGTCGACCATGCTGGTCGGGTATGGCGTCAGCGCCAGTCGGGGCCGGTTCACCTATGACGCGTCGCGAGACGAAGCATCCCTGCATTGGCCGGCGACGGGTGACTCCGTGATCCAGAACCGGTACATCGGTCCGGCGGTGCGCCGGATCGTTGGTCCCCGGTCGACGCTGGTCGACACGAATCGGACCGTGAACTCGACCTGGCATTCGCTCGGTGGGGCAAACATGGGCACGGTCTGTGATCTGGAGGGACGGGTGCGCGGTCAACGCGGCCTCTATGTGATCGACGGTGCCCTGCTGCCCGGAAACTGCGCGGCGTGCAATCCGTCGATGACGATCGCGGCGGTGGCCGAGCGGGCGTTAGATCGGCTCGTCGCCACCGACGTCGGCACCACGCTCTGACCGTCGTATTCCACAGTTCCACCTCATCCCCAGGGTGGCGGCGGTGCGGCGCTGAGTGGGGCCCGGCGGCCGGTGGGTGCGGCACGCTCGCTGTTGTGACTGGGAATCGACAGCGACTCGGAGCGGTGGGCGAAGGCATCGCCGCGGACTACCTGGCGACGCTGGGATGGCATGTCTGCGCCCGCAACTGGCGCACCAGGTACGGGGAACTCGACCTGATCGCGCGGGAGCCCAACCCGTCCGGCGGCGCCGACATCCTGGTCGTCGTCGAGGTTAAGACGCGCCGCAACGGTGCCGTTTACGACGACCCGGTGGCCGCCGTGACCGAGGACAAGCTGGCGCGGATGACGAGACTCGCCTGGATGTGGATCGGTGAACAACGGGAGTTCGGTGAGCTGGAGTACTTCGACTCGCTGCGTTACGACGTCATCTCCATCCGGATGGACGGGGCAGCCGGCGCACCGCTGCTGCGCCACCACCGTGGAGTGGTGGACTGATGGCGCTGGGGCGGGCGTTCTCGGTCGGACTCAATGCCTTCGCTCCGCGCGTGGTCGAGGTTCAGGCAAACACGAGCCGGGGCACCCCCGGCTTCTCGATCACCGGGCTCGCCGATACCGCGCTGCGCGAGGCCCGTGATCGGGTGCGGCCGGCCGTCGTCAACTCCGGCTTCAAGTTTCCGGATCTGAAGGTCGTCGTCGCTCTCGCTCCTGCGAATATGCCAAAGTCTGGGCCGGTCTACGACCTCGCCATGGCGGTGAGCATTGTGCTGGCGGTGCCGGACAACAAAGTCTCCAGCGAGAAGGTGCCGTCGACGGTCTTCCTCGGCGAGCTGGGCCTCGACGGTGCCATCCGGCCGGTGCGCGGTGTGCTGCCGTGCCTGATTGAGGCGCGGCGGGCCGGCTTCGCCCGCGCGGTCGTCCCGATGGCCAACACCGCCGAGGCCGCCCTGGTCGCCGAGATCGAGATCAACGGGGCGAGCACCCTCGGCGAGGTGTGTCGGTGGTTGAACGGTGAGTTCGTGCTCGACACCTCGGCGCCGCTGGTCGACGACACCGGGCCTGTGGTGCCGGATATGACCGACGTCGTGGGGCAGAGTCAGGCGCGCCGGGCCCTGGAGATCGCGGCGGCGGGGAGGCATCACGTGCTGATGACCGGCCCGCCGGGCATCGGCAAGACGATGCTGGCCCGCCGGCTGCCGGGGATACTTCCGTCGCTGGGCTCGGATGATTCGCTGGAGGTCACGGCGATTCACTCAATCGCCGGTACCCTGCCGCCCGCGCGGCCGCTCATCGTCGAACCACCGTTCATCGCGCCACACCACTCGGTGTCGATGACGGCACTGCTCGGTGGTGGGACCGGGATCGCCGGGCCGGGGGTCCTGTCGCTCGCCCATCGGGGGGTGTTGTTTCTCGACGAGTGCGCCGAGATGGGGGCCAAGGCGCTAGACGCCCTGCGACAGCCGTTGGAGGAAGGGGAGGTCCGGGTGTCGCGGCGGGACGGGGTGGCAACCTATCCCGCGCGGATTCAGTTGGTGCTGGCCGCCAACCCGTGTCCCTGTGCGCCCGCGCACGACGTCGACTGCGTGTGCTCGGTGGTCACTCGGCGTCGCTACCTGGGTCGGCTGTCCGGCCCGCTGATGGACCGCATCGACATTCGGGTCCGAATGAACCCGCCGGGCAATGCCGCGCTGCTCACCGAAGCGGGCGAGCCCAGCGCGGCGGTGCGTGCGCGCGTCGTCGCCGCCCGCGCCGCCGCCATCGCACGGTGGGCGCAGCATGGGTGGCGCACCAACGGGGAGGTCCCCGGGCCGGCGTTGCGCGGCGAATTCCGGCTCGTACCGGCCGCGATGCGTCCGGTCGAGCTCTTTCTGCGTGACGGCCGGGTGACGGCCCGGGGCGCGGACCGCGCGCTAAGGCTTAGCTGGACGTTGGCCGACCTACGGGGCGCGGACCACCCGGTCGAGGACGATGTGGCCCAGGCCCTGCTGTACCGCGATCGAGGGGGATTCGCGTGAGCGCCGACGAGGCGACGCTGCGGGCGTGGGCCTATCTGTCTCGCGTGGCCGAGCCCCCGCACACCGGGCTGCGCGAGCTCGTCGAGGCCGAGGGGCCACGTGCGGCGGCGGCCGCCATCCGGGCGCGGCGCCTGCCAGCCGGCTACGTGGGCCTGTTGGGTGCCACCGCGGCCCGGGCCGATTGTGATATCGCGGCTGCCGACCTGGACCGAGCAGCGCAGATCGGGGCTCGGCTGGTGACCCCCGACGACGAGGAGTGGCCAGGGTGGCAGCTGTGGGGCCTGCGGTCGGCCGACACTAGGGAGCGCGGGGGGCCGCCACTGGCGCTGTGGCTCCGGGGGCCCAAGAATCTGGCTGCGGAAGTGGCCACCGGAATCGGCGTCGTCGGGTCGCGCAACTCGACGTCGTACGGGGAGTATGTGACCGGGCAGATCGTCGGCGGGCTCGTCGGGGCGGGCTGGACGGTGATCTCCGGCGGCGCATTCGGCATCGACGGGACCGCCCACCGGGCCTGCTTGGGCAGTGGCGGCGCCACGGTGGCCGTAATGGCGTGTGGAATCGACGTCGACTACCCGGCGTCGCACGCGCAGCTCTTCGCGGCTATCGCCCGTGACGGACTGATTGTCAGCGAGTATCCGCCGGGGACTACGGCCGCCCGGCACCGTTTCCTCACCCGCAACCGGTTGGTCGCGGCCCTTTCCGCGGCGGTCCTCGTCGTCGAAGCCGGCCGGCGCAGCGGGGCGGCGAATACCGCGGCCTGGGCGCACAAGCTCGGCCGACCGTTGGGTGCGGTTCCCGGGCCGGTGACGTCGTCGATGTCGGTGGGGTGCAACCGGATGATCGCCGACGACCAGGCGGCCCTCATTGTCGACGCGCAGGCCCTCATCTCCCTCGCCGCCCCGGACGGTGAAGGCGGGCCCAACCGTGGGCCGGTGCGAAGGGTCGACGCACTGACCGGTGAGCGGCAACTCGTCTACGAGGCGATTCCGGGGTCCGGGACGATCACGGTCGATGAAATTGCTGTCGGGTCGGGGGTGGACGTCGGCCGGGTGTTGGCCGCGCTGGCCGGGCTGGAGGTCGACGGCTTCGTCACCGCGGTCGGCAGTGGATGGGCGCTGATTCCTGGTTAGGCTGATCTGCGTAGGCTGGCGGAACGATCGTGGGAAGGGACAGATGGCCAAGCGGCAGAACACGATGCGGGTGCTGCGGACCGAGCGACTGAGTCCGCATTTCGTCCGCGTGCACCTCGGCGGCGACGGATTCGACGGCTTCGTGCCGGTGCGTGGACACGATGATGTGAGCACCGACTGGGACACCGACATGTACATCAAGATCGTGTTCATGCCCGACGGGTCGCCAGTGCCGGACGACATCGACGCGACCGCCCTGCGCGGTGGTTCGGGCGAACCTGATCGGGCGGTCTTGCGCACCTACACCGTGCGCAGCTACGACCCGGTCAGCCGGGAACTCGCGGTCGACTTCGTCGTCCACGGCGACGAGGGCCTCGCCGGCCCGTGGGCCCTGCGCGCCCAACCGGGGGAGGCCGTGCGATTCGTCGGCCCCGGGAGTGGCTATCGTCCCCGCCCCGACGCGCCGTGGCATCTATTCGCCTGCGACGAGGCCGGCCTGCCCGCCGTCGCGGCGGCCCTGGAGTCCTTGCCAGCCGACGCGCGCGGCCAGGCATTCATCGAGGTCGCTGACGCCGGCGACGAACTGACGCTGACGGCTCCCGCCGGCGTTGAGATCAGCTGGATTCACCGCGGCGGGGGCGCCGGTGAGGTCGGCGACGAGGTGGCCGGAGACAACGCTCCGCTGATTGCCGCGGTCCGTGCCGCGCCCTGGTGGGACGGCGAGCCACAGGTCTTCATCCACGGGGAGGCGCAGGCGGTGATGCACAACCTTCGTGGCTATATCCGGCGGGTGCGCGGAGTGAGCGCCGCTAACGCGTCGATTTCCGGGTATTGGCGCCGCGGCCGAACCGAAGAAGGGTTCCGGCAGTGGAAGGCCGAACTCCGCAAGACCGAAGAGCAGCCCCCCGGCTGATCGGCGCACGACGTCCGGTAACGGTCTGATCGCGGCCGAGCGAGCCGGATTGCACGGTCGCGCCCGGCGGCGTGGACTGGTCGACATGGGTGAGCAGCACGGTGTCATCGACGAGTTCGCGATACACCTGCGCCTGGAGAAGGCGCGCAGCGAACACACCGTCCGCGCCTATACCGGCGATATCCGCGGGCTGGTCGCCTTCGCAGGCGCGCGCGGTGTCGCCGTCGCCGACCTCGACCTCGCGCTGCTGCGGGCGTGGCTGGCCGAACAGACGCGGCGCGGCATCGCCCGCACGACCATCGCCCGGCAGGTGTCGAGCGCGAAGACCTTCGGCGCGTGGGCGGCACGCGAGGGAATCCTCGCCGCCGATCCGGCGGTGCGACTGCAGGCACCGAAGTCGCATCGCATCCTTCCGCACGTCTTGTCGCCGGAGCAGGCACGGGCCGTCGCCCAGGCGCCGGTGGCCGCCGGGGACCAGGCGATCGGCGAACCTCCGTCGGCGATGCAGCAGCGCGACCGCCTCATCGTGGAACTGCTGTACGCCAGTGGGATCCGGGTCGGCGAGTTGTGCGGTCTCGATATCGACGATGTCGACGACTCCCGGTCGGTCATCCGGGTCACCGGGAAGGGCAACAAGCAGCGAACCGTGCCGTATGGCCGCCCGGCCGCGCAAGCGCTCGCCGGCTGGCTGCGCGACGGTCGGCCACAGGTGGCCACCGCGGCCTCGGGGGCGGCGCTGCTTCTCGGCGCCCGGGGCGGGCGGCTTGATCAGCGAATGGCGCGGTCGGTCGTCACCCGGGCCGTCGAGGCGGTCGGCGGACCCGCCATGGGACCGCATGGGCTGCGCCACAGCGCCGCCACCCACCTGCTGGAGGGTGGTGCGGACCTGCGCATCGTGCAAGAGTTGCTCGGGCACTCGTCATTGGCCACGACCCAGCTCTACACCCACGTCAGCGTTGAGCGGCTTCGCGCGGTCCACGCGCAAGCCCACCCCAGGGCATAGGGTGGTCGCCGTGATGAGACCGAGTCTTCGTGCCGCCGTCTTCGCCGCAACCGCGCTCGCCGTGGCGGGGTCCTCCTTCGGCGGCTTGTCCTCGCCGGCACACGCGGTGCCACCGGTCAGCCCGGCCGCCGCGGCTGACGGCCTCGTCGACGTGCGCACGGTGGTTCCTGGCGCGATCGTCGATCTGCGCTATGCGACGAGCGACAACTTCACCAAGACCAGGCTGTATCCGAGTGATGCGCGCTGTCTGGTGCACCGGTCGATGGCGCCAGGGCTGGCCAAGGCGGCTGCCCAGCTCCGAGATAAGGGATTGCGCCTGGTGTTCTGGGACTGCTACCGGCCGCATTCGGCGCAGGTGAAGATGTGGCAGGTCGTGCCCAATCCGGCGTGGGTTGCCAAGCCCGGCGGCAAGGCGACCAGCCACGAAGCGGGGCGATCCGTCGATGTCACACTGGCCGCCCGTGCCGGCCGTCGCCTCGACATGGGTACCGGCTTTGACGACTTCACCCCCGCCTCGCATGCCAACGCCAGTGGGATCAGCGCCGTCGCCCAGCGGAACCGTGCGACGTTGCGCCAAGCTATGGCATCGGGCGGGATCGCGCAGTACGAAGGTGAGTGGTGGCACTACGACGGTCCCGGATCGGGCTCGCCGCGCCCACATCTGCGTGCGCCGGTCAACTAGGACGCGGGGCAGCGGCCCTCGCACCGGCGACGGTTGCCAACTGTTCACGAGACCGGAAAGAGCCGTACGCGCAAGTGTCCCACCAGGCCCAATGGGTTGCGGTAGCCGCCGCCCGCACCGGGACCGGTGCGGGCACCCCAATGCAGGCAGGCACTGACCGGACAGCCCTCATGGCCGGCGTGGACGGCCCCGATGACGTCGCCGCGGCGCACGGTGTCGCCCTCGCGGACCTGCGCTTCCACCGGTTCGTAGGTTGTCCACAGGGTGGCCGAATGCCGAATCGATACCACTGGTCTGCCGCCGACCTGCCCGGCGAAGGTGACTGTGCCGTCGCCGGCCGACGTGACCGGTTGCCCGGCACTGGCTGCCAGATCGACACCGCGGTGGCCGGGCAGCCAGCGCTGCGCGGGCGGGTCATAGCCGGTGACCACTGGTGGTCGCGGCTGCAGGGGCCAGCCGTAGCGAGCCGCCGCATCCGCGTGCGGCGCCACGAAGAGGGCAACGAGCAGACATCCGGGAATTATCGGCGAGCGCATGTGAAGTTGGACGCACCGCGCCGACACGCGGTTCCCGCGAGTGCTCTGAAACGTCGATTTGGTAGCCGCGACCTGCGCCATTAGACTTGACCACGCACTTCATCACGGCTTGTGCCAGATGACGTGACTTCGCATGCTCGCTACCGATCTTCGCTGGTCGGCGCGGCACGGGCAGTCCCGAGAGTTCGGGCCCGTCGCCGTGGCAAGCATCAGGATCATCCGCCAAACCCGGCGGGCGATGACAACTGCAAAAGAATTGGAGTCTCGACCATGGCTGTCGTGACCATGAAGCAGCTGCTGGACAGCGGCGCGCATTTCGGACATCAGACCCGCCGGTGGAACCCGAAGATGAAGCGTTTCATCTTCACCGACCGCAACGGCATCTACATCATCGATCTGCAGCAGACGCTGACCTTCATCGACCGTGCCTACGAGTTCGTCAAGGAGACCGTCGCCCACGGCGGCACCGTCCTTTTCGTCGGCACCAAGAAGCAGGCGCAGGAATCGATCGCCGACGAGGCGACCCGAGTCGGCATGCCGTATGTCAACCAGCGCTGGCTCGGCGGCATGCTCACCAACTTCTCGACCGTTCACAAGCGCCTGCAGCGCATGAAGGAACTCGAGACCATGGAGCAGACCGGCGGCTTCGAGGGACGCACCAAGAAGGAAATCTTGATGCTCACCCGCGAGAAGAACAAGCTTGAGCGCACGCTCGGCGGTATCCGCGACATGGCCAAGGTGCCCTCGGCCATCTGGGTCGTCGACACCAACAAGGAGCACATCGCCGTCGGCGAGGCGCGCAAGCTCAACATCCCGGTCATCGCGATCCTCGACACCAACTGCGACCCGGACCTCGTCGACTACCCGATCCCGGGCAACGACGATGCGATCCGCAGCGCGGCGCTGCTGACCCGGGTGGTCGCCTCGGCCGTTGCCGAAGGCGTGCAGGCCCGGGCCGGACAGTCCGCCGGCGACGACAAGCCGGCCGCCGGCGAGCCGCTTGCCGAGTGGGAGCAGGAACTACTTGCCGAGGCCACTGCTTCGACCGACGCACCTGCTGCCGAGGCAACCGCCGCCACCGAGGCGCCGGCCACCGAGGCACCCGTCGCAGAGTAGTCGCGGCGCGTACGACTATCCATCCAGCCAATCCAACAAGGAGGCTCGCCACCCATGGCGAACTACACCGCAGCCGACGTCAAACGGCTTCGTGAGCTCACCGGCTCGGGCATGCTAGATTGCAAGAACGCCCTGGCCAACAATGACGGCGACTTCGACAAGGCCGTTGAGGAACTGCGCATCAAGGGTGCCAAAGACGTCGGCAAGCGTGCTGAGCGATCGACGGCCGAGGGCCTGGTCGCCGCTCGCGGCGGCGCGATGATCGAGCTCAACAGCGAGACCGACTTCGTCGCCAAGAACGACGAGTTCCAGGCGCTCGCCGATCAGGTCCTCGAGGCCGCGCTGGTGGCACAGACCAGCAACGTCGACGAGCTCCAGGCCGCCAAGCTGGGCGACGGCACTGTCGCCGACGCGATTGCAGCCCTCTCGGCCAAGATCGGCGAGAAGCTCGTATTGCGCCGCGTCGCCTACTACGGTGGCCCGGTCGCGGTCTACCTGCACAAGCGTGCGTCGGATCTGCCTCCGGGCGTCGGCGTGCTGGTGTCCTATGACGGTGACGGCGATGCTGCTGCCGAGGTCGCGCGCGGGGCCGCCATGCAGGTCGCCGCACTCAAGGCCCGCTACGCGAGTCGTGATGAGGTACCCGCGGAGGTTCAGGCCGATGAACGCCGGATCGCCGAGCAGACCGCTCGCGAGGAGGGCAAGCCGGAGCAGGCGCTGGCCAAGATCGTCGAGGGCCGCCTGACCGGTTTCTTCAAGGACGTCGTCTTGATCGACCAGCCGTCGGTCACCGACTCCAAGAAGACCGTCGGCGCGATTCTCGCCGACGCCGGCGTCACGGTGAAAGGCTTCACCCGGTTCGAGGTGGGGCAGTCCTAGCCGGACCGCAACAGCCAACCGCAACAGCCGCTGGGCCCCGCCAATCCGTCCGACCGGTCGGGGGCGGGGCCCAGTGGCGTGCAGCCTAAGATGAGACCAGTGCGCGCTGCCGGTATCCACCGGTACGGGTTCTGGAACAGTCTGAGCCGGCCCAGTCGGGTCGCGGAAGCGAGGAGTCACATGTCGGGGTCGGGAGACAGTACTGCTCGGCACGGATACAAGCGGGTCCTACTGAAGCTGGGCGGGGAGATGTTCGGCGGCGGCAAGGTGGGGCTCGACCCGGATGTGGTCGCCGCGGTCGCCGACCAAATCGCCGCGGTCGTGCGCGACGGTGCCCAGATCGCGGTCGTCATCGGCGGCGGCAACTTCTTTCGCGGCGCCGAACTGCAACAGCGCGGCCTCGACCGGTCCCGCTCGGACTACATGGGCATGTTGGGCACCGTCATGAATTGCCTGGCCCTGCAGGACTTTCTAGAGAAGCGTGGGGTGACCACCCGGGTGCAGACCGCGATCACGATGGGGCAGGTCGCCGAGCCGTACCTGCCGCTGCGCGCCGTCCGCCACCTGGAGAAGGGGCGCGTGGTGATCTTCGGAGCCGGCATGGGAATGCCCTACTTCTCCACCGACACCACCGCCGCGCAGCGTGCAGTGGAGATCAAGGCCGAGGTCGTGCTGATGGCCAAAGCCGTTGACGGCGTGTTCACCGCGGATCCCCGGGATGACCCGGAAGCGACGATGTTCAGCGAGATCAGCCATCGAGAGGTGCTGGAAAAGGAACTCAAAGTCGCCGACGCGACCGCGTTCAGCCTCTGTATGGACAACAAGATGCCGATGTTGGTGTTCAATCTGTTGACTGAGGGCAACATCGCGCGCGCCATCGCGGGCGAGCGCATCGGCACCCTCGTGACGACCTAGGAGAAACGTAGATACCGATGATTGACGACGCGCTGCTCGACGCCGAGGAGAAGATGGAGAAGGCTCTGTCGCGGGCGAAGGACGACATGGGTTCGATCCGAACGGGGCGGGCAAACCCGTCGATGTTCAACCGTGTGGTCATCGACTACTACGGTTCGCCGACGCCGATCACCCAGGTTGCCAGTATCGCGACCCCGGAGGCCCGGCTCGTCGTCATCAAACCCTACGAGCAGTCCTCGCTCGGCGACATCGAGACGGCCATCCGCAATTCCGATCTGGGCGTCAACCCCACCAACGACGGTCACATCATCCGGGTGGCGATTCCGCAGTTGACCGAGGACCGTCGTAAGGAATTGGTCAAACAGGCCAAGACGAAGGGGGAGGACGCCAAGGTTGCGATCCGCAACGTGCGGCGCAAGGCGGCCGAAGAACTCAGGCGCATCCAGAAAGATGGCGAGGCCGGTGAGGACGAGGTTGTGCGCGCCGAGAAGGAACTGGACAAGACGACCTCGACCTACGTCGCGCACGTCGACGAGATCGTCAAACACAAGGAAGGCGAGCTGCTCGAAGTCTGAGCGGACACCTCGATGACCACTACGCCACCGCCGCCCGCCGCCGCCGCCGATAAGAAGCCGTCGAAGGCCGGACGTAACCTGCCCGCCGCGATCGGCGTCGGCGCCTCCCTCGGCGGCCTGTGCATCGCCGTCCTGCTGCTCGCGCCGGCGTGGTGGTACGTCGTGGTTGGCGTCGCCATGGTGATTGCCACGTGGGAGCTCGTCAAGCGGCTGCGGGAGAACGGCTTCGCCGTCCCCGTCGTTCCGTTGCTGGTCGGCTGCGCCGCAATCATCGCATCATCGTGGCAGTGGGGAACCACGGGCGTCCTCGTGGCACTCGTGGCGACAGTGCTGGTCACGATGGTGTGGCGGTTGCTGAGCCAGGGACTGACGGCGGCGCCGGTGAACTACCTGCCAGACCTCTCCGCCTCCGTCCTGGTGTTGCTGTGGATCCCGGTGCTCGCCTCGTTCGGAGCTGCGATGGTGCTGCAGGATCATGGTCCGCAGCGTGTTTTCACACTGATCATCGTCGTCGTGTGCTCCGATGTCGGCGGCTACACCGCCGGTGTGCTGTTCGGCAAGCACCCCATGGTCCCGGCGATCAGCCCGAAGAAGTCGTGGGAGGGGCTCGCCGGTTCGTTGACTTTCGGCGTGGTGGGTGCGATTTGCTGCGTTGTCTTCCTGCTCGACAGTCACTGGTGGATCGGGATGATCCTTGGGGCGGTCCTGGTGTTCTGTGCGACGCTCGGCGACCTCGTCGAATCCCAGGTCAAACGCGACCTGGCGATCAAAGACATGGGCACTTTGCTGCCCGGTCACGGGGGCATCATGGATCGCCTCGATTCACTGCTGCCGTCGGCTTTCATCGTATGGGCGGTGTTGTCCGCGCTGCTCTGACTGGGCCCCGAAGTGCAGTGGATCAGTCACTAGCCGATGACCGTGGCCGACCCGAGGGCGCGCGGTGGGCCGGCGTTCGTCGCCGGGGGCTCGGGTGCGGACGGGAGCCGTCGGGCGCATCGGGTTGGTGTGGCCCGGCTCCGACGTGGGAGAATCGGCCCATGACTTCCTTGCCGCTGGTGTTCGACGCGCCCAAGCGTGGCAAGCCGCCCACCCATTTCGCCGACCTTTCCCCCGACGAGGCTGCAACCGTGGTCGAGCGACTCGGTCTGCCGAAGTTTCGGGCGAAGCAGTTGGCCAACCACTACTACGCGCGACTGTCCGCCGACGTCGCCGAGATGACCGACCTGCCCGCCGCCGTTCGCGACGACGTCGGTGAGCAACTCTTCCCGGCGTTGATGACGCCGGTCCGGGCCATCGACACCGACGACCACACCACGCGCAAGACACTGTGGCGCCTGCACGACGGCACGCTGCTGGAAAGCGTTCTGATGCGCTACCCGGAGCGCAACACGCTGTGCATCTCCTCGCAGGCCGGCTGTGGAATGGCCTGTCCCTTCTGTGCGACCGGGCAGGGCGGGCTCGACCGCAACCTGTCGACCGCCGAGATCGTCGACCAGGTCAGGTCGGCGGCACGCACCCTGCGGGACGGCGAGTTCGGTGCGCCCGGGCGGCTGTCCAACGTCGTCTTCATGGGCATGGGGGAGCCGCTGGCCAACTACCGGCGCGTCGTCGACGCGGTGCGCAAGATCGTGTCACCCATACCCCAGGGTCTGGGCATCTCGGCGCGATCGGTCACCGTGTCGACGGTCGGACTGGCCCCCGCGATCCGGCGGTTGGCCGACGAGGGGCTGGCTGTCACCCTCGCGGTGTCCTTGCACACTCCCGACGACGAGTTGCGCGACACGCTGGTTCCGGTGAACAACCGCTGGTCGGTGGCCGAGGTACTCGATGCGGCCCGTTACTACGCCGACACCACGGGCCGGCGCGTCTCCATCGAGTACGCACTGATCCGCGACGTCAACGATCAGCCGTGGCGAGCGGACCTGCTCGGTGTGAAACTGCGCGATGCGCTGGGCTCGCTGGTTCACGTCAATCTGATTCCGCTCAACCCGACGCCGGGATCAGAATGGGACGCGAGTCCTAAACCGGTAGAGCGGGAGTTCGTGGCGCGGGTGCGTGCGCAGGGCGTTTCCTGCACCGTGCGCGACACGCGTGGTCAAGAGATCGCCGCCGCCTGCGGACAGCTGGCGGCGGAGGGCTAGCTCCAGCGGAGGGCTGGGGCTAGCGGAGGGCTAGCTCCAGCGGAGGGTTGGGCGGGATATTGGGCCGAGTCGACTATCGGCGACTCGGCGCCAGGGTGTTCTTGAGAAGGACGAACGCCAAACCGATGGCGATACATACCAGGAAGACGTCCTCGACCTTGCCGGTGTGATTGCCGATCGTCATGCCGAGCAGGGCGATGACGACCACCCAGCCGGCGATGGCGGCGGTCTTACGGCCGAATCCGTGCCATCCGAAACGCGCCGACGGCGCATCGGCCGGCTCGCGGACCCAACCGGTGTCAACGCTGGGGTGATCGACCTCGGTGCTAGCCACTTGACGACTCCTTCGACGGTACGGACTGTTGGCAGTCATCATAACCGGCGCGCGGTCGCTTTCCATGGATGGGGGAGAATGTCGGAGTGAGCACTCGTGTACTGATTCTCGGCTCGACCGGGTCGATCGGCACCCAGGCATTGGAAGTGATCGCCGAGCATCCGGAGCGCTTCACCGTCGTCGGGCTCGGTGCGGGCGGTGCCAACGCTGCGATGTTGATCACGCAGGCGCGCGACTTCGGCGTGCCGTCGACGGCGATCGCCGTGGCCGACGAGACGGCCGCGGCGCAGGTCGTCGAGGCGGTTGGTCCGGGTGTGCACGCCGGTCCCGCCGCGATGGTCGATCTCGTCGAGGCGGTGCCCGCCGACATCATACTCAACGCCGTCGTCGGCGCGCGCGGCCTGGCGCCGAGTCTGGCGGTACTGGGAGCGGGGGCGCGGCTGGCATTGGCCAACAAGGAGTCCCTGGTGGCCGGCGGGTCACTGGTGATGGACGCCGCGGCGCCCGGGCAGATCGTCCCCGTCGACTCCGAGCACTCGGCCATCGCCCAGTGCCTGCGCGGCGGCAGTGCGGCCGAGGTCGACCGACTGGTCTTGACTGCGTCGGGCGGGCCGTTTCGCGGCTGGAGTGCAGCACAGTTGCGCGATGTCACGCCGGAGCAGGCGGGCAATCATCCGACCTGGTCAATGGGGCCGATGATCACGTTGAACTCGGCCACCCTGGTCAACAAGGCGCTGGAGGTGATCGAAGCGCACCTGCTGTTCGGCGTGCCCTATGACCGGATCGACGTCACGGTCCACCCGCAGTCGATCGTCCACTCGATGGTCACCTTCGTCGATGGCGCGACCATCGCGAAGGCGTCGCCGCCGTCGATGAAACTGCCCATTGCCCTCGCCCTCGGCTGGCCCGATCGAGTACCCGGATCATCGGCTGCCTGCGACTTCGCCACTGCGTCGCAATGGACGTTCGAACCCGTCGACGACGAGGTGTTCCCGGCGATCGCCCTTGCCCGCGCGGCGGGCACGGCCGGGGGGAGTCTGACGGCCGTCTACAACGCCGCCAACGAGATCGCCGCGCAGGCATTCCTCGACGGCCGATTGCGGTTCGACCGCATCGTGCCGACCATCGCCGAAGTGCTCGCCACGGCCGACGAGTGGCGGGCGCAGCCAGGTACTGTGGACGAGGTATATGCCGCCGACCGGTGGGCCCGGGCCCGGGCCGCCGCGGTGTTAGAACAACGGTGCTAAGCGCAGCGGTGGTTAGAGCAACGGAGTCGAACCAGTGAGTTTTGCCCTCGGGGTCGCGGGATTCGCGATCGCATTGGTGCTGTCGGTGGCCTGGCACGAGTGTGGCCACATGTGGGCCGCGCAGGCCACCGGCATGAAGGTTCGCCGCTTCTTCGTCGGATTCGGCCCCACCTTGTGGTCGACCCGTCGCGGCGAGACCGAGTACGGCTTCAAAGCCATTCCCGCCGGTGGGTTCTGCGACATCGCCGGGATGACGCCCTATGACGAACTGACTCCCGACGAGCAGTCGCGCGCGATGTACAAGCAGAAGCCGTGGAAGCGGCTCGTCGTGCTGCTGGCGGGTCCCCTGCAGAACTTCATCCTCGGCTTTGTGCTCATCGTCGTGCTCGCCGTCGGGTGGGGTCTGCCGAACCTCAAGCCCCAACCGACCCCGGCCGTGGTCGCCGCAACGTTCTGTGTGGCACCGCAACTCAACGAGAAGGGCGAGAACGCCGTGCCGTGTACCGGCGCCGGCCCCGCCGCCGAGGCCGGGCTGCGTCCGGGCGACACGATCGTCTCGGTGAATGGGAAGCCCGTCACCAAGGCGGCCGAGGTCACGCCGCTGCTCGGTAGTGCGAGCGGACCGGTCGCACTAGGGGTCGAGCGGGGCGGGCAACTGCTGAATCTGACCGTCACGCCGACACCGGTGACGATCACCGGTCCCGGCCCCAACGGCACGACGACGACCCAGAAGCGCCAGATGGTCGGCCTGAAGTACCCGGCCCCGCCCGTTCCGGAAAAATACGGCCTCGGGTCCGCGATTCCGGCGTCGGTCGTCTTCACCGGGCAGATGTTTGAGGCGACCTGGGACGCCCTGTGGTCGCTTCCGACGAAGATCGGCGCACTCTGGACCGCGGTGACCGGTGGCGAGCGCTCGGCGGACACCCCGATCAGCGTGTGGGGCGCATCGGTGATCGGCGGCGAAGCCGTCGAGCGCGGCGTGTGGGAGTTGTTCCTCGGTCTGCTGATCAGCATCAACTTCTTCCTCGGGCTGTTCAACCTGGTGCCGCTGCTGCCGCTCGACGGTGGGCACATGGCGGTGGCCGCGTACGAGAAGATCCGTGACACCGTGCGGCGCCGGCTCGGCAAGGTCGCCGCCGGCCCGGTCGACTACATGAAGCTGATGCCGCTGACCTATGGCGTCGTCGCCGTGATGGGCGCCTTCATGGTGTTGACCCTCGTTGCCGACATCATCAACCCGATCAAGCTGTTCTGAGGTTTCTGAAAATGACCAGCCCATCCTCGCCCGTTCCCATCGGACTCGGTATGCCCGCCGGCCCGCCGCCCACGCTCGCGCTCCGTCGGCAGACCCGGCAGATCCGCGTCGGCGACGTCGGGGTGGGCAGCGAGAGCCCGATCTCGGTGCAATCGATGACCACGACCAAGACGCACGACGTCAATGCGACGCTGCAGCAGATCGCGGAACTGACCGCGGCGGGCTGCGACATCGTCCGTGTCGCCTGTCCACGGCAGGAGGATGCCGACGCGCTGCCCGAGATCGCCCGGAAAGCCAATATCCCGGTGATCGCCGACATCCACTTCCAGCCGAAGTACATCTTCGCCGCGATCGATGCGGGCTGCGCAGCGGTGCGCGTCAACCCCGGCAACATCAAGGAATTCGACGGTCGGGTCAAAGAAGTCGCGCGCGCGGCCGGTGCCGCGGGTATCCCGATTCGCATCGGCGTCAACGCCGGATCGCTGGACAGCCGGATGATGGCGAAGTACGGGAAGGCCACCCCGGAGGCGCTCGTCGAGTCGGCCCTGTGGGAGGCATCGCTGTTCGAGGAGCACGGCTTCGGCGACATCAAGATTTCGGTCAAGCACAACGACCCCGTCATCATGGTCGAGGCCTACCGCCAGTTGGCTGCCCAGTGCGACTACCCGCTGCACCTCGGGGTGACCGAGGCGGGTCCGGCGTTCCAGGGCACCATCAAATCCGCGGTCGCGTTCGGCGCACTGCTGTCCGAGGGGATCGGCGACACCATCCGCGTCTCGCTGTCGGCGCCGCCGGTCGAGGAGATCAAGGTCGGCGACGCGATCCTGCAGTCGCTGAACCTGCGGCCGCGCAAGTTGGAGATTGTGTCCTGCCCGTCCTGCGGGCGCGCTCAGGTCGACGTCTACAAGTTGGCCGAGGAGGTCACCGCGGGGCTGGAGGGCATGACGGTGCCGCTGCGGGTCGCGGTCATGGGCTGTGTCGTCAACGGCCCCGGTGAGGCGCGGGAGGCGGATCTCGGCGTCGCCTCCGGCAACGGCAAGGGGCAGATCTTCGTTCGGGGCGAGGTCATCAAGACGGTGCCGGAGTCGCAGATCGTCGAGACGTTAATCGAGGAAGCGCTGCGGATCGCCGAAGAGTCGGGCGACACTGGACCCGGCGCCCCCGTCGTCAGTGTGAGCTGACGGCGTAGCGCCGGTAGTCGCGAAAGGGGATCGGCGAATGCTGACCAGGCGCCGACAGCCGCTGCAGACCAGCGATGCGCTGGCCGTTGCCCGGGCCCTTGTGGTCGATCCGATCGCCGCGTGCATGGTTGCCGCGCGGGTGGAGTCCTACGGCATCGAGCCACGCTGGCTCGGGGGTCAATTGTGGTCCGCCGACGACCCCGAGTTCTCCCTGTGTTTCTCCGGTGCCAACCTGATTCCACTCATCGGCACTGATGCCGACCTCGACTATTTCGCCGAAACCGTTTTGTCCCGGCCCCGCGAGTGCTCGTCCATCGTCGGGCCTGCGCCGCTGGCGCTGGGGTTGTGGGAGCGGTTGGCAGAGGTGTGGGGCCCGGCGCGCGACGTGCGCCGCGTGCAGCCGCTGATGGCATTGCCGGCGGCGCCGAACGTACCCGACGATCCGGCGGTCCGACTGGTGACCGGAGACGACCTCGACGCTTATTTCCCGGCGGCGGTCGAGATGTTCAACAGCGAGATCGGCGTCGATCCGTGTGCCCTCGATAACGGGCGGGCCTACCGTCAGCGCCTGGCCGGCCTGATTGACGGACAGCGCGTTTTTGCCCGGTTCGACGACGGTCGGGTGGTTTTCAAGGCGGAGATCGGAGCGCTTTCGCACGCCGTCGGGCAGATCCAGGGGGTCTGGGTCGCGCCGGAGCATCGGGCGATGGGCCTGGGCCGGGCCGGCACGGCTGCAGTGGCGTCTGCCATCCGTGCGCATGGGCGAATCCCGAGCCTTTACGTCAACGACTTCAACCTGAGCGCGCGGCGCGCGTACGAAGCCGTCGGATTCGAGCAGGTCTCCACGTTCGCCACCGTCCTCATCGATTGAGGACCTGCAGCGTGGTTCGGGGAGGTACGCGCCCGCTTCCGCGTGGCGTCCCAGGAATCACATGCGTCACATCTAGGATCAGCCGTGATGACTCCTCCGAGATCCCTCGCACGCGCCGTCGCGGTGGCCACCGCAGCGGTGGTGGCCGCCACGCTCAGCGGGTGCGGACCCTCCGAGGACAGCCCGCGCAGCGCAGTCGACCGCTTCCTGGCCTCGATCGTGGCGCGCGATGCCAACGGAGCCGCCCGCCAGACCAACAACCCGACGGCCGCCTCGAAGGCGATCGCCGATCTATGGAGCGGACTGACCGCCGACGGTCTCGACGTCTCCACCGGCAAGGTGCGGCTCTCGGTCGATAGCGCACTCGCCGATGTCACCTACACCTGGAAGCTGCCGGGCAAGCGCGAATGGCGGTACACCGCACAGGTCGCGGCCAGTCGCGGCGACAACGGATGGTCGGTCCGGTGGATGCCGGCGGATCTGCACCCCGAACTCGGTGCGGACCAGCGACTGGTGTTTCGCGTCCTCGAGGCGCCCCGCGCCGAGGTGAATGAGGCCGACGGGTCGCGCGTCATGGCGAACGGGACCGTCGTCGGGATCAGTTTCGACGCGAAGGCCGCGCAACGAGCGGGAGCCGAGCCGGCGGAGTCGGTGACTGCGGCCGTCAACGCCCTGCATCGGTTCGACCCCAAGCTCGACGCCCAGCAGATCGCGGAGACCGCGACCGCCACCGGGACGCCGTACTCGCTCATCCGGCTCAGTCACAGCGATTTCGATCAGCTCCGCGACCGGCTGGCCATCCCCGGCATCGTCGCGACCGATCAGGCCGAACTCCTCCCGACCGACCCAGGTTTCGCGCCCGCACTGCTCACCCAGGTCCGCAAGGTGGTGGGAGATCAGACGGTCGGCGCGCCCGGGTGGCGGGTCGACGTCGTCAATCCCAACGGCCTGACGGCCGGGGTGCTCACCGATCATTCGCCGACCCCGGCGCCCGCAGTCACGTTGACCCTGTCCCGCACCGTGCAGTCGGCCGCACAGCGGGCGGTGAACGCGACCGACCGGTTCAAGATCGCCATGGTCGTCATCCAGCCGTCCACAGGCAACATCCTCGCCATCGCCCAGAACAAGCGTGCCGACGCCGATGGGCTCATCGCCACCAACGGGCTCTACCCGCCCGGATCCACGTTCAAGATGGTGACCGCATCGGCGGCGGTCCGCGCGAACCTCGCGCACCCGTCCTCGATCGTCCCGTGCCCCGGCGAAATCCAGATCGGCCCGCGGATCATCCCCAACTACGACAAATTCGCCTTGGGCGACATTCCGCTGCTCGGCGCCTTCGCGCAGTCGTGCAACACGACGTTCGCGCACCTGGCGAGCCAGCTGGGCCCGTCGGATCTGGCCAACCAGGCAGCCGCGATGGGGCTCGGCGCGACCTACGACATTCCCGGCCTGGCGAATGTGTCCGGCTCGGTGCCCATCGCGCCGGATATCGTGGCCCGCAGCGAGGACGGCTTCGGCCAGGGCAGGGTGCTCGTATCACCGTTCGGACTCGTCATGATTCCGGCGACGATTGCGAACGGGTCGCCGCCGATTCCGACATTCATCCGGGGCCGTGAGACCACGGTGTCCGGCCCGCGGCCCAAGGTCGACGCCAGGATCTACGACGAGGTCAAGCCCATGATGCGGGCCGTGGTCACCGAGGGCACCGGCACCGTCGTCAACGGTCTCGGGCCGATCTTCGCGAAGACCGGGGAGGCGGAATTCGCCGGTGGCTCGCACGCCTGGTTCGCCGGATACCGTGGGGACCTGGCCTTCGCCACGCTGATCGTCGGCGGTGGCGATTCGACGCACGCCGTCGGCGTCACGCGGGACTTCTTCAACTCACTGCCCCCGGGCTATGGCCTGGGCGGTCGACCCTAGTCCACGGCGCTACAGTGGACGCCATGTCTGTTCGCGCTCCACTGGCCCCCGGGGTCGTCTCACCGCGTCGGGCTGTGCCCGACCGAATCGTCGCCCCCGAATATGTCGATAAGAAGACGGTCAAGGAGGGCGCCGAACCCTGGGTGCAGACCCCCGAGATCATTGAGCGGGTGCGTGTTGCGGGCAAGATTGCCGCGAATGCGCTGGCCGTCGCCGGTGCAGCCGTCGCCCCGGGGGTCACCACCGATGAGCTCGACGGCATTGTGCACGACTACCTCATCGCGCATGACGCCTATCCCTCGACGCTGGGCTACAAGGGCTTTCCCAAGTCCTGCTGCACGTCGATCAACGAGGTGATCTGCCACGGCATCCCCGACTCGACGGTGGTTGCCGACGGTGACATCGTCAACATCGATGTCACCGCCTACTTCGATGGTGCGCACGGCGACACCAATGCCACCTTCCTCGCCGGAAACGTGGCGCAGGAGGCCGCCGACCTCGTCGAACGTACCCGGAACGCCACCGAGCGAGCCATCCGGGCAGTGCAGCCCGGCCGGGAACTGAACGTCGTGGGCCGCGTCATCGAGGCGTATGCGAACCGATTCGGGTACCAGGTTGTCCGCGACTTCACCGGGCACGGGATCGGTGAGACGTTCCACAATGGCCTGGTCGTACTCCACTACGACCAGCCCAATGTGGAAACTGTCCTTGAACCGGGCATGGTGTTCACCATCGAGCCGATGATCAACCTGGGCGGCCTGCCGTACGAGATCTGGGACGACGGCTGGACCGTGGTGACCAAGGACCGCCAGTGGACGGCGCAGTTCGAACACACCCTCGTGGTCACCGACGACGGCGCCGAGATCCTCACGCTGCCCGACACCGACCTCTGAGTTCGCGCATGCGCGGCGGGGTGCTGATCGGCGGCGCGACGAGCGATGCCGGCAAGTCGATGATCGTCGCCGGGCTGTGCCGGCTCCTCGCCCGTGAGGGCATCCGGGTGGCACCCTTCAAGGCGCAGAACATGTCGAACAACTCCGTCGCGACGCTCGACGGCGGGGAGATCGGGCGCGCCCAGGCGGCGCAGGCGCGGGCGGCCGGTCTGGAGCCGTCGGTGCGCTTCAACCCGGTCCTGCTCAAACCCGGCTCCGACCGGCAGTCCCACGTCGTGGTTCGCGGCGTCCCGGCCGGGGTCGTCGGGGCGGCCGACTATGCGCAGTGGCGCGAGCGGCTGCGCAGTGTGGTGCTCGCCGACCTCGAGTCGCTGCGCGCCGACTTCGACGTGGTCATCGTCGAGGGAGCCGGGTCGATCGCCGAGATCAACCTGCGCGGGTCGGACATCGCCAACCTGGGCCTGGCGTCGGCGGCGGGCCTGCCCGTTCTGGTCGTCAGCGACATCGACCGCGGCGGGTCGCTGGCCCACTTGTTCGGCACGACGGCGATCCTGTCGCCCGACGACCAGCGGCGCGTCCGCGGCTTCCTCATCAACAAGTTCCGCGGCGACCCGGCGCTGCTCGCGCCCGGGGTGGACCGCCTCGCCGAGCTGACCGGGCGGGCCACCCTCGGCGTGATCCCGTTCGAGTCACGGCTGTGGCTCGACGCGGAGGATTCGCTCGCCGCACCCGTCGGCGCCCGGCTGGGGCCGCCCGGCCGCATCCCCGACGGTCCCGACCTGCGCGTCGCCGCGATCCGCCTGCCGCGCGTCTCCAATACGACTGACGTCGAAGCACTCGCTGCCGAGCCGGGCGTGGAAGTGACCTGGGTCGCCGATCCGGCCGCGGTCGCCACCGCGGACCTGGTGGTGCTGCCTGGGACGCGGGCCACCGTCGACGACCTGCACTGGCTGCGTGAGCGTGGCATCGATCGCGCGGTGCGCGAGCGCATCGTCAGCGGCGGACCGCTACTGGCCGTGTGCGGGGGCTTCCAAATGCTGGGCGCCACGATCGTCGACGAGGTGGAGTCGGGCAGTGGAGCGGTGCCCGGCCTCGGCATCCTCGACCAGTCGGTCCGGTTCGCGTCGCGCAAGACGGTGCGGCGCCGGGCGGGAACCGTCTGGGGGATCGCGGCGCACGGATACGAGATCCACCACGGAGTCGTTGCCGGCGCCACCGATCCGCCGTGGCTGATGGCCGACGACGGGACCGGCGAGGGCGTCGAGCGCGACACGTTGTGGGGCACCCATTGGCATGGTCTGTTGGAGAGCGATGAGGTGCGCCGCGCGCTGCTCACGCGGGTGGCGCGCGCGCGGGGCCGGCCGTTCCGCCCGGGGGTCGTGCCGTTCGAGGTGGTGCGCGCCGAGCAGTTCGACGTGATGGCCGACCTCCTCGCCGCCCACGTCGATCGCGGTGCGCTCGCCGCCGTCATCGAGGGGCGGACCGACGATCCGCCGGTGATCACCCATACGCTGACCTGAGTTCACCCCGCGCGGATACGGTGGGGCGATGACCACGACGAAGAGTCACATCAGCCTCGGCGACCTCACTTTCGATGTGGCCGTCGGCGGACCGGACGACGGGGCGCCGGTGTTGCTGCTCCACGGCTTCCCGCACAACAGCGCCAGTTTCGACGGCGTCGTCGGGTTGCTGCACGAGGCGGGGCTGCGCACGATCACCTTCGACCAGCGGGGCTACAGCCCGGGCGCCCGCCCCGCCGCCGTCGACGACTACGGCATCGACCACCTGGTCGCCGATGCGCTCGGGGTGCTCGACGCGCTCGGGGTGCAGCGGTGTCTGCTCGTCGGGCACGACTGGGGCGGGATGATCGGCTGGCAGCTCGCCGCCCGTCATCCCGATCGGTTCACCGGCTATGTGGCCGTGAGCACCGGCCACGCGTCGGCCGTCGCCAACGCCCTGGAATCGGGCGACGATCAGCGGGAGAAGTCGTCCTACATCAAGTTCTTCATCGCTGACGGCGCCGAAGGGAAGCTCCTGGCCCGCAACGCGGTCCTGCTGCGCCGGACGGTCCCGCGCGAGGCGATTCCACCGCTGCAGGAGCCGGGTGCCCTGACCGCCGCGCTGAACTGGTATCGGGCGACGTTCACCGGCGACATCGCCGACCACCTCGCGACCGGCACCGTGACCATTCCGACGACGATGGTGTGGAGCGACGGCGATACCGCCCTGGGGCGCGAGCAGGCGCAGGGCAGTGCCGAATTCGTCGACGCCGACTACCGCTTCGTCGAACTGGCCGGCGTGGACCACTGGGTGCCGGAGAACGCCCCCGAGGCGCTGGCCGCGGCGATCATCGAGCGGGCGGGCGGGTAGCGCCGAGTCAGACCGGTGCGATCGTCTTCGTCGGCGGGGTGGTCGCGGCGGCCTTCTTGGCCGCCGCCTTGGCGACCGGTGGCCGTAGTCCGGTGGCCAGCCAGGCCTCCACCTCCGCATAGGCCTGCTCGCGAGCCGGTGCCACCGATAGGAATACATCGTGGCGCGCGTCGGGGACCGGAACCGAAGTCAGCCGCCCCCCCAGGCAGCCGGCCCAGCGCGCCATGTGGGAAACGTCGAGCACCGCGTCGGCCCGGTCGGTCCTCGACGAGTACTGCTTGGCGAAGTACGATTTGTCCGACCTCAACACCAGCGACGGGACGGCCACATCGAGCCCGGCCTGCAGTAATGCGTGGCCGTTGCGGATGGCGCGGACCCAACCGAACATGACGGGGAAGCCACCGAGCGGCTTGAAGTCGACGTTGTATTTCCACTGCCCGTGACGGCTTTCGTGGATGCTGTCCCCGTAGGCGGGGGAGAGTTCCTGCGGCAGGACGGTCAGTCCGCGGGTGATCCCCACCCCGCGGATCAGCGCCGTGACCGCCGGGGAGCGCATTGCGGCACGGCCCTGCAGATCCAGCCACGGACTGTTGAGGATGAGGCCACCGATCAGGCCGTGGCGCGTCGAGTCGAGCCGGCGCAGTCGATCGACCCAGAGGGGGGCGATGAGGCCGCCGGTCGAATGGGCGCCGACGATGATCTTCGGGTCGTCGGGCCCCGGGCCGATCCCAGCCTCCTCCGCGATCACATCGACTGCGAGGCTCAGCTCCACGTCGTACAGGGAGAGATCGGTGACGTAGTGCGCCGTCTGCCCCGCGCGGCGCGAGCGTCCGCATTTGCGCAGGTCCAGGGCATAGAAATGATAGCCCTGGGCGACGAAGAACTCGGCGAGCGGTTCGTGGAAGAAGTAATCGGTGAAACCGTGGATGTAGAGCACCGCGCCCTTGGCCGAGCGGGGCCGCTTCGGTGCGCGGATCAGTGTTGCGGCGATCGGCGATTCCCCGTCGGGGTCGGCGCCCAGTTCGAATACCCGTTGCGAATACAGGGGTAGTTCGGTGTCTGGCTGCCAGTCCGTGGATTCAGTCACGGTTGCCGATGGTAGCGGGGGACCTCATTCGGTGTGGTCTTAAGCGCAATCGGGTCGGCCGGTCGCGTGCACTCGGTCGCGATGGGGAACAATGAGCGGGTAACAGCGAGGAATGGGAGTTTTCGTGTCTGCATCGGTGGTCAAGACGGATGTCGCGTTGGTCGGAGCGGGCATCATGAGTGCCACGCTCGGCGCTCTGTTGCGGCAGTTGGAGCCCACGTGGTCCATCACCCTCTTCGAGAAGCTCGACGCGGTGGCCGCGGAGAGCTCGGACCCCTGGAACAACGCGGGCACCGGCCACTCGGCGCTGTGCGAGCTCAACTACACCCCGCGCACCGCCAACGGCGACGTCAATATCGACAAGGCTCTGGCCATCAACGAACAGTTCCAGGTGTCCCGGGAGTTTTGGGCGCATTCGGTGGACAACGGCGTCCTGACGAACCCGAGCGAGTTCATCAACCCGATCCCGCATGTGAGCTTTACCCACGGTCCCGACGGCGTGGACTACCTGCGGTCCCGCTACGACCGGCTGTCGCGCCAGACCCTGTTCGAGGGCATGGAGTTCATCACCGATCCCGGTGAGTTCTCACAGCGCCTGCCGCTGATGGCCGCCGGGCGCGATTTCAGCAACCCGGTCGCCCTGAATTGGTATGAGAACGGCACCGACGTCGATTTCGGTGCGCTGACCCAGCAACTGGTGAATTTCGTCGGCGGCGGCGCCGACGTGTTCTTCGGCCACTCGGTCACCAACCTGTCCAAGCAGAGCGACGGCAGCTGGCTCCTCACCGTGCGCAACAACCACACCGGCGAGAAGCGCAAGGTGAACGCGAAGTTCGTCTTCGTCGGCGCGGGCGGTGGCGCACTGCACCTGCTGCAGCGCTCGGGCATCAAGGAGGCCAAGGGATTCGGCGGGTTCCCGGTCAGCGGCGAGTTCCTGCGCTGCACCAATCCGGACCTTATCGCCGAGCACAGCGCCAAGGTGTACGGCCAGGCCGCGGTAGGAGCCCCGCCGATGTCGGTGCCGCACCTCGACACCCGCGTCATCAATCATCAGCCCGGCCTGTTGTTCGGCCCCTACGCGGGCTGGTCGCCGAAGTTCCTCAAGAACGGCAGCATCACCGATCTGCCGTTCTCGGTGCGCCCGGGCAACCTGTTGCCGATGATATCCATCGCCCCGAAGGAATTCGGTCTGCTCAAGTACCTGATCAGCGAGCTGGCGGCGAGCCCGGCAGATCGCATCACAACGCTGCGCGACTTCGTGCCCGAGGCGCTGGGCGCCGACTGGGAGACGATCACCGCGGGTCAGCGTGTCCAGGTCATCCGCGGCACCGGCGTCAAGGGGGCCTTGGAGTTCGGCACGGCAGTCGTGGCGGCGCAGGACGGCACCATCGCCGGTCTGCTCGGCGCCTCGCCAGGCGCGTCCACCGCGGTTCCGGCCATGCTCGACGTGCTGAGCAAGTGCTTCGCGAGCCAATACGAGTCGGACTGGGCACCCAAACTCGGGGAGATGATCCCCTCCTTCGGCAAGTCGCTCTCGGACAATCCCGCGTTGTTCGCGCAGGTCTGGGACTGGACGTCGAAGAGCCTGGAACTGACGAGGGCCTCGGCGTAGGCGCGTCATGCCGGTCGGTGGGGTGATCCGCTACCCGTTCAGTGCCGTCGTCGGCCAGGATCGGTTGAAGCTGGCACTGATTCTGTCGGCCATCGCGCCGAGTATTGGCGGCGTCCTGGTGCGCGGCGAGAAGGGGACCGCGAAGACGACCGTTGTCCGCGGTCTCGGGCCGCTGCTGCCGCCCGCGAGCATCGGGGACCAGCCACGCGTCGTCGAGTTGCCGATCGGGGCGACCGAGGACCGGGTGATCGGATCGCTGGACCTGACGCGGGCGTTGCGCGACGGTGAGGCCGTATTCACCCCGGGCCTGCTGGCCCAGGCCGACGGTGGCGTCCTCTACATCGACGAGGTCAATCTGCTCGCCGACCACCTCGTCGACGTGCTCCTCGATGCCGCGGCCTCTGGTCGCGTGACCATCGAGCGCGACGGTGTCTCGCACACGCAGGACGCGAGCTTCGTCCTGGTCGGCACGATGAACCCCGAGGAGGGGGAGTTGCGGCCGCAATTGCTCGACCGCTTTGGGCTGGCGGTTGAGGTGGTGGCGCCGGCCGAGGTTGAGGATCGGGTGGCCGTGGTGCAGCGGCGGATGGCCTTCGACGCCGATCCGGCCGGTTTCGTTGCCGCTTATGCCGGCCAGGAGCAAACGCTCGCCGCGCAGATCGCGGCGGCGCGCGGTCGAGTCGCCCAGGTGCAATTGCCGTCGGCGCAGTTGCGGCGGATTTCGGGGATCTGCGCTCATCTGCAGGTGGATGGGCTGCGTGGCGATCTCGTGGTGGCCCGGGCCGCCGCCGCCCATGCGGCCTGGCGAAACGTCGCCGAGATCGACGAGAGTGACATCGCCGTCGCCGTCGAGTTGGCCCTGCCGCACCGCCGGCGGCGCGACCCGTTCGAGACTGGCGGTATCGACGACCACGAGATGTCCGAGGCCATGGCAGCCGGTGACGAGGCTGCCGGTGATCCCGACCCCGACCCCGATGGCGGTCCGGGTTCGGGTGCAGCAGACCGCGAATCCGGTTCGACCGGAGACCCGCACGATCCGTCCCCCGATGAGACGCAGGGCGGGGAACAGCCAGGCCGGCAGGACGACCCCGGCCGGTCCGGTACCGATACCCGGCGCTTCGGCAGTGGGTCGCCGCGAGTGAACCGGCCGGCCCGGTTGCCGGCGATGACCGTGTCGGGAATCGGCGACGGCGATCCGGGGCGCCGGTCGCGATCACGCAGTACCAGAGGGCACACGACCCGGTCCGTCGAATTCGGTCCCGGGACCCCAGTGCACCTGTTCGGCACCACGCTGGCCGCCGCCACGCGGCTCGCCGCCGAGACCGAACGCGCCCCGGGTGCGTGGCGGGCCACCGGCCGCAGCCCGGTACGCGCCGACGACGTGCGCGGTGCCGCCCGCGAGGGCAGCGAGGGTAATCTCGTCGTCTTCGTCCTCGACCTGTCCGGGTCGATGACGGCACGCACGCGGTTGGCCGCGCTGACCGACGCGTGCGTGGCGCTGCTGCGCGATTCGTACACGCGCCGGGACCGCGTCGCGGTGGTGGTGGCGCGCGGCTCCTCGGCCCGCGTCGTCGTCCCGCCCACCCGGTCGGTCGAGCTCGCCGTTGCGCGGCTCGCCGATCTTCGGGTTGGCGGGCGCACCCCCCTGGCCGAGGGCCTCATGGAGGCGCGCGCACTGATCGGGCGGGCCCGGGTGCGTGAGCCTCGCCGTCGCCCGCTCCTGGCCGTGCTCACCGACGGTCGGGCGACCGCCGGCCCGGCGGCGGTGGCGCGAGCGAACTCGGCGGCGTCCGCCGTGCGGCGCGACGGGATTGAGTCGGTGGTGATCGACTGCGAACAGGGCATGATCCGACTGGGACTGGCCGGCGCCCTTGCGGCACGACTCGGCGGGCGTCACGTCCCAATGGCGGAAGTGACCGGAGTCGGGATTCGGCGCGCGCTCGGCCCGACGCCGTCGGCCGTGGCGTAGCGTCAGGGCCATGCCCAAAGGAGTGCCGGCCACCGTCCCCGACGACGGACTGACCACCCGTCAACGCCGCAACGCGCCGGTTCTGGGCGTCAACACAGGGGACGGCAAAGGGAAGTCGACCGCGGCTTTCGGGATGGCCATGCGGGCCTGGAATGCGGGGCTGAGCGTAGCGGTGTTTCAGTTCGTCAAGAGCGCGAAATGGCGGGTCGGGGAGGAGTCCGCGCTGCGGGCACTGGGGGATCTGCACTCCTCGACCGGAGCGGGCGCGCCGGTGTCCTGGTTCAAGATGGGCAGCGGGTGGTCTTGGCTGCGCGCCAACGACACCGCACACGACGATCACGCCGAGGCCGCTCGCGCCGGCTGGCGGGAGGTTTCGCGGTGCCTGGCCGCGCAAGAACACGACTTCTACGTGCTCGACGAGTTCACCTACCCGCTGGACTGGGGCTGGCTCGACGTCGACGAGGTCGTCACGACGCTGCGCGACCGGCCCGGGCGCCAACACGTCATCATCACCGGGCGCCGAGCGCCGGCGGCGCTCATCGAGGCGGCCGATCTGGTGACCGAGATGGTCAAGCTGAAGCACCCGATGGACGCCGGGCGCAAAGGGCAGAAGGGCATCGAGTGGTAGCCGGGACGGGTGCGCCCCGGTGATTGCGGTGCCCGCGGTGGTGATCGCGGCCCCCGCATCGGGCAGCGGTAAGACGACCGTCACGACCGGTCTGATCGGCGCTCTGCGCAACGCCGGGCACGCGGTGGCGCCGTTCAAGGTGGGCCCGGACTACATCGACCCCGGGTACCACGCGCTCGCGGCCGGGCGGCCCGGGCGCAACTTGGATCCGAATCTCGTTGGGGAGCAACTGATCCCGAGTCTGTACCGCGCGGGTAGCAGGGGTGCGGACATCGCCGTCGTCGAGGGGGTGATGGGACTGTTCGACGGGCGGATCAGGCCGGAGTCGGCGGCCGAGGGATTCGGGTCGACCGCCCATGTCGCCACGTTGCTCGGGGCACCGGTGATTCTCGTCGTCGACGTCGCCGGGCACAGCCAGTCGGTGGCCGCGCTGTTGCATGGCTTCCTCGCTTTCGACGCCGCCGTGCATGTCGCCGGGGTCATTCTCAACCGGGTCGGCTCCGCACGGCACGAGGAAGTCGTCCGGGCCGCGGCCGAGTCCGTCGGACTGCCCGTGGTGGGAGTGCTGCGGCGCGACGACAGCCTGTCGGTACCCTCGCGCCACCTGGGTCTCATCCCGGCGGCCGAGCGGTCCCCGGAGGCGCGCGCGGCGGTGGCCGCGATGACCGGGCTGGCGGCGGCGTCGATTGATCTCGCGGCCGTGGCCGGCCTCGCCCGGACAACGGTCACCGCCGCGCCCTGGTCCGCGGCGACGGAGGTGGGGGAACCGGTGCCGGGCGGGCCGGTGGTGGCCATGGCCGCCGGTCCCGCCTTCACGTTCGGATACCCCGAGCATGCGGAACTGCTGGCGGCGGCCGGGGCGCGGGTCGTCGAGTTCGATCCACTGACCGAGTCGCTGCCCGTCGGCACGTCGGCACTGGTCCTCGGTGGCGGCTTCCCCGAAGAGCACACCACGACGCTGAGCGCCAACGAACCGCTGCGCACCGCGGTGCGGGCACACGTGATGGCAGGACGTCCGGTGCACGCCGAATGCGCCGGATACCTGTACCTCACCGCCGGGGTGACGCGCGCCGGCCGACCCGGCGCTCAGCTGGTCGGGGCGCTGCCCGTCACCGCCGAGTTCGGGGCACGGTTGACGCTGGGCTACCGCGACGCGGTGGCGCTGGCCGACTCGGTTCTCTACCGGGCCGGGGACCGGGTCACCGGCCACGAGTTTCATCGCAGCACCGTCGGCGTCGGCCCCGATCCGGCCTGGGGGTGGCAGGCGGGCGGTCCGCAGGTCGACGGCTGCATCCTCCGCGGTGTTCACGCCTCATTCCTGCACGTGCATCCGGCCGCCGTTCCGGCGGCAATGAAACGGTTCGTGACCGCGGCCGGCGCCGCGGCGGCAACGAGTGAGGGCTGAATGGACAAACTCTCCGCGGCGGCCGGCCTGGACAGCCTGCACGCCACTCTCAATACGCTGGCGCGGCACAGCCTCCGGCCGGACAAGGCGCGCGATCTGCTCGAGTCGGTGCTCGTCGTCAGCCAGGGGCTCGAACTCGACCAGGCGCTCCAGCGCATCGTCGATGTCGCCGCCCGCGTCCTCGACGCGCGCTACGTCGCGTTGGGGGTCCGGGCCTCCGACGGCGGATTACGCGAGTTTGTCTACACCGGCATCACCCCGGAGGTGCGGGCGACGATGGGCTCGCTCCCACGGGGCCGCGGCGTGCTCGGTTTGCTGATCAATGAGCCGCAGGTGCTGCGCATCGGCGACCTGTCCACACATCCGTCATCGGTGGGCTTCCCACCGAATCACCCGCCGATGCACAGTTTCCTCGGCGCCCCGATCCTCATTCGCGGCGAGGTGTTCGGCAGCATCTACCTCACCGAGAAGCGGACCGCCGACGAGTTTTCCGCAGTCGACGAAGCACTGATCGGCGTCTTGGCCGTCGCCGCCGGGATCGCCGTCGACAATGCCCGCGGGTTTGAGCGCGCCCGGATCAGGCACACCTGGATGGAGCTGATCGCGCATCGCGGAGCCGAGCCGCTCGCGGGCGTCAGCCTCGTCGCCAACCTCAACAACATCTGTGCCGACGTGGCGGAGTTGACCGGGGCGCGGGCCGTTTACGTGTACCAGACCGAGGATTCGGCGGCGACGCTGCGGGCGAACTCGGGGTGGCCCGGTGCCGTCGATGCGGTGCGCTTCGGCGAGACGATCACCGCGTCCGCCGAACTGCGCGTCCTGTCCGACGACGAGGTGCCCGGCTGGGGAGACCGCGACGGCGGGTGGCTCACCGTCGTGCCGCTCGTGCGCGGACCGTGGGTGTACGGGGCCATCGTGATCCACCAGGACGGCAAGCCCGACTGGGAGACCGAGGAGCGCTCCGGGCTCGCCGGCGTCGCCGAGATCGCCTCACTGGCGATCGCCTACGCCGAACGCCGGGAAATGGGACGGCGGCTCGAGATGCTGGAGGATCGCCACCGCATTGCCCGTGACCTGCATGATCACGTCATTCAGCGGCTTTTTGCGATGGGACTGACCCTGCAGGCGCTGATGGCGTCCCGCGACGGTGAGGAGCCCGTCGCCCCCGGTGACACCCAGCAGGAGCGCCTCGCGCGGGTGCTGAGCGACCTCGACGGGACGATCGCGCAGATCCGCACCTCGATCTTCGATTTGCAGACCGCTGACCCCGCGCGGACACCGACGTTGCGCCGCCGGGTCCTGGCGGTAGTCGGCCAGGTGTCCGGGCACGCCGAGGTTACCCCGATGGTGCGCTTCGACGGCCCGGTGGATACCGTCGTCATCCCCGAATTGGCCAGCCATGTCGACGCGGTGGTCCGCGAGGGAATCAGCAACGCGCTGCGGCATTCGGGTGCTGATCGGATCGAGGTGCGCGTCGGCGCAGAGCCGCGGGCCGGCGAGCTCATCGTCGAGATCACCGACGACGGCCGGGGAATCAGTCCCGGCGCCCGGCGCAGCGGGCTGGAGAACCTGCGGATGCGGGCGCGGGAGTGGGAGGGCGAATTCTCCGTCGGACCGGGCCTCAGTGGTCGTGGCACCCGCCTGCTGTGGCAGGTCCCGCTCGTCGAGCGCAAGCAGGAGTAGGCGCGGCGGGGCGCCGCCGTCAGGAGTCGCGCTGGGACGTCTTGGTCGCCAGCACCGCCACCTGGGTGCGGCTGGAGAGGTCGAGCTTGGCCAGGATGCGGGTCACATTGTTCTTGATCGTCTTCTCCGCAAGGTGCATCCGCTTGGCAATGATCCGGTTGGTCAGGCCCTCGCCGATCAGGTCGACGATCTCGCGCTCGCGGTCGGTCAGCTTCGAGAACGGATCGTCGGCGGTGGTGCTGCGGCCGCGCAGGCGATCCATGAGCGCGGCCGTGCTGCGCTGGTCGAGCAGATTGCCGCCGCCGGCCACGGTGCGGACCGCGGAGACGAGGTTCTGGCCGAGGATCTGCTTGAGCACGAATCCCGAGGCTCCGGCCATCACGGCGGCGAGCAGTGCGTCGTCGTCGGCGTAACTCGTCAACATCAGGCAGTTGGTATCGGGACATTGGGAGCGGATCTCGCGGCACAGTTCGACGCCGCTGCCGTCGGGCAGCCGCACGTCGAGGACCGCGACATCGGGCGGGTCGTTGGTGATGCCGACGAGCGCCTCGGACACGCTGGCCGCCTCGCCGATAACGGTGATGTCGTCGGCGGTTCCCAGCAGATCGCGCAGACCACGCCGGACTAGTTCGTGATCGTCGACGATGAAGACGCGCACGGGGGTGGTGGACATGGCTCAAACGGTACCTGGGTCCTCGCCGGATCGGGACGCATGTCGTCGGGCCGCGAGGACTTTTGGCTCATGCGGTGGCCCGGCACTCCAGGCAGGGTCGTTGGTATGACTGCTACAGATGTGATTTCCCTGACCGAGAAGATGAGTGGAGCCGACCTCCTCTCGGAGTTGGAGTCGGTGGCCGCGGCCGAAGTCGACCGGCACATGAAGGCGGCAGTCGACTGGCACCCGCACGACTACGTGCCGTGGGACGACGGGCGGAACTTCGCCTTCCTCGGTGGCGTCGACTGGGATCCGGAGCAGTCGCAGCTGTCCGAGACCGCCAAGGCGGCGATGATCACCAACCTGCTCACCGAGGACAACCTGCCGTCCTACCACCGTGTCATTGCCCAGAACTTCTCCCTCGATGACGCGTGGGGCTTCTGGGTGGGTCGCTGGACCGCGGAGGAGGCGCGCCACTCCATGGTGATGCGCGACTACCTGGTGGTCACGCGCGGCGTCGACCCGGTGGAGTTGGAGAACACGCGGATGATCCACATGACGCACGGCTATGACCCGCTCGACCACGCGCGCGCCGCGCACAACCTCGAGCCGTCGTTCCAGGGCAACACCGCCTTCGAGATGCTGCTCTCGGTGACTTACGTCAGCTTCCAGGAACTCGCCACGCGAGTCAGCCACCGCAATACCGGCAAGGCCTGCGGCGATCCGATCGCCGACCGCATGCTTCAGCGCGTCGCCGCCGACGAGAACCTGCACATGATGTTCTACCGCAACATCGTCTCCGCGGCGCTCGACGTGGTGCCCGACTTGGCGATGGCCGCGATCTATTCGATCGTGTCGAACTTCGCGATGCCGGGTGCGACGATGCCGAACTTCCGTCGCAACGCCGTGCTGATCGCCAAGGATGGCATCTACGATCTGCCACAGCACCGCACCGAGGTGCTCCGGCCGGTGCTGCGCAAGTGGCGGATCTTCGACCGCGACGACTTCGGTCCGGTCGGCCAGTACTACCGCGACGAGTTGCAGACGTTCCTGGCCGACCTTGACGTCAAGGTCGACAAGTTCGAGGAGTCCCGCGCCCGGGCCCTGCAGCGCATGCAGGCAAAAGCAGACCGGGACCGGGCGGCCGTCTAACCCGTCGGTACCCTTGGCGGCTATGGCAGCGACGGACCGGCCGGGCACGGCACACTATCTGGCCGGTTTGAACCTATCTGGGCGCACGGTCGTCGTCGTCGGCGGCGGGTCGGTCGCACAGCGCCGACTGCCCAACCTGCTCGCCGCCGGTGCCCGGGTCGTGGTCGTCGCGCTCGACCCGACCCCGGCCGTTGAGTCCAACCCCCAGGTCGAGGTCGTGCGCCGCGCCTATGCCGAGGGCGATCTCGACGGTGCTTGGTACGTCATCGCGTGCACCGACGACCCGGCGGTCAATGCGGCCGTCGTCGACGAGGCGACGCGGCTCCGTATCTTCTGCGTCCGCGCCGACGATGCGCGCCTCGGTTCTGCGGTGACCCCGGCCAGTGGCCGGGTGGGGGAGTTGGCCGTCGGAGTCCTCGCCGCGGGCGACCATCGGCGCTCGGCCCGGGTGCGCGACCGGCTCATGGCGGTCGTGGACGACACCATCGGCGCAGTGCCGTTGCCGGTTCAGCCCCACGCGGCCGGCGTCGCGCTGGTCGGCGGCGGGCCCGGCGATGCCGATCTGATTACCGTGCGGGGGCGGACCCTGCTGGCCCGCGCCGATGTCGTCGTGGCCGACCGCCTGGCCCCGGCCGAGCTGTTGGCGAGCCTTGGGCCGGACGTGGAGGTGATCGACGCCGCCAAGGTCCCGTACGGCCGGGCGATGCGCCAGGAGGCGATCAACTCCGTCCTGGTGGACCGGGCGAAGGCAGGCAAGTTCGTGGTCCGACTCAAAGGCGGCGACCCCTACGTCTACGGGCGTGGTTTCGAGGAACTGCAGGCCTGCGTCGCCGCGGGAGTGCCCGTCACCGTTGTCCCAGGGGTGACCAGCGCGATCTCGGCGCCCGCGCTCGCCGGAATTCCGGTCACCCATCGCGGCGTCACGCACGAAGTCGTCATCGTGTCCGGCCACGTCCGGCCCGATCATCCGGACTCCCTGACCGACTGGTCGGCGCTCGCGCAGCTGCGCGGAACCATCGTATTGATGATGGGGGTGGAACGTCTCGATGCGTTCGCCGCCGCGTTGCTCGACGGCGGCCGCGACCCCCGGACCCCGGTTGCCATGATTGAGAATGCGTCGTTGCCGACTCAGCGGACCCTGCGTGCCGACCTTGCGACGGCCGTGGCGGTGGCTGCCACCGGCGGACTGAAGCCGCCGGCCATCGTCGTCATCGGCCCGGTGGCGGGCTTCACCGAAGGTGTGGTGGCGACGGGGTGAACGCCGCTCACATCAGGCGGAGAACGCCGATGGCGACGAGTAGCACGGCGACCAGGTAGCCGGCGGCTTTCACCACGGCGTTCTTGTGTTCGCGGGCGAGCGAGAAGGTGCGACTGAAGATGGAATCAGGTGTCTTGCGTACCAGCCCGAGGAGCAGAGCCGCAACGATGGGCAGGCTCAGTGCGACGGTGGCGTAGAGGAATAGTCCCAGGTAGCGCTGCGTTGCCGGAATGTCGCTGGCCGAGAGGACCGCAAGCCCAGCGAAGAACGGTACGGATGTCGCCGACTGGATCACGCCCAGAATCAGGCCGGCGAGGACCGTGATCGGTGAGGGGGAGCGCAGCGGTTCCAGGATCCGGTTGATCAGTTTCGACGAGTCGCCCCCGCGGATGGTGAGAATCGCGGTGACGACACCGGTAAGGATCAGCAGGCCGCCGAAGAACGCCGACTCGACGACGTGCTTGACGAATTCGCCGAGGCCGTCGAAGGCCAACAAGACGATCAGTGCGAGTACGAGGACGCCGAGCCAGTCGCCGAATAGCAGCAGCGCGGAGACCGGTGCGTAACGCCCCTTCGTCGAAATCAGGGCCAAGGCCACCAGGACGCCGATGAGCAGGACATTCACCGCATCGACGAAAGCGTAGGCGAGGGCGTTGAGCATTGCTGGTCGCTCTCCGATCCTTCGTCAGTCGCACCGGGCGATGCACCCGGCGTTGAAGTCTAACGTCCGCGCGCGCCGCGGCTCGCATCGGCAAGTGCGCGCACACCTGTGTGAACCTGTCAGACGGTGAGGACGACGACGGTGGTCGGGTTCGCCAACTCGACCCGCTGACCGGCGTCGGCGAGCACTGCGGCCACCGTGTTGATGTCGTCTACCCGGCGACGCGTGCGCACCAGATCGCGGGCCACCAACCCCTTGTAGTGCTTGTTGAAGTGGCTGACCACCGAGCGCGACCCATCGGGCTTTTCGGTCATCACAGTGACGGTCACCGCCCCGTCGACCTTGCCGAGGTTCTGGTACGCGCCCGACCGCAGGTCGACGATGAAACCGTCGATCCCGCTGAAGACGTCGGCCAGCACGGGTTTCCACGTCGTGGTCAGGGATGGTTCGCCGGGCAGTTTGGAGCCGGCGGACAGCCGATAGGCGGGGATCGGGTCGCCGGCACCGAGAACGCCGAACAGTGCCGACCCGACCATCAGCCGGTCCAGGGCCTTGGTTCGCGTTGGCTTTGTCATGCCCGAAAAGTCTAGTGCGTCGTAGAGCACTCCGGTGTAGCGCTCCAGGGCCGGGCGCGTCGGCGCCGTCCACAACTCGGCGTTGCGGTCGACCTCGGCGATGGCGGTCGCGCCCAGCCCCAGTGCGGCTCGGCTGGCATCGAGGTCGGCCGACAGTGTGACGAGTGCATCGACGAGATGGCGGCGCGTTTCGGTGGCCGCGGGGAAGGAGAGGGATGCCAGGTGCAGCGGAGCACCGTCGCCGCCACCCGATTTGCTTTCCGAGGGGGGCAGGATCACGCGCACCCCAGCACCCTAGCCAATGTCGGTGCTCACTAAGCTGATGGCTCGTGATCACCCGCATGTCGACGCTGTTCCTTCGCACCCTCCGAGACGACCCCGCCGACGCGGAGGTGCCGTCGCACAAGCTCCTCGTCCGGGCGGGCTATGTCCGCCGCGCCGCGCCCGGGGTCTACTCGTGGCTGCCGTTGGGCCTGCGGGTGCTGCGCGCGGTGGAGAACGTGGTGCGCGAGGAGATGAATGGCATCGGTGCGCAGGAGATCCTGCTGCCGGCACTGTTGCCGCGCGACCCCTATGAGGCCACCGGCCGCTGGACCGAGTACGGCCCGGCGCTGTTCCGCCTGCAGGACCGCAAGGGCGCCGACATGCTGCTGGGGCCCACGCACGAGGAACTGTTCACGCTCCTGGTCAAGGGCGAGTATTCGTCGTACAAGGATCTGCCGGTGACGCTGTACCAGATCCAGACCAAGTACCGCGACGAGGAGCGGCCGAGGGCCGGCATCCTACGGGGGCGCGAGTTCGTGATGAAGGACTCGTACTCCTTCGACATCTCCGACGCGGGGCTCGCCGCTTCCTATCAGGCCCACCGCGGCGCATATCAGGCGATCATGGATCGACTCGGTGTCGAGTACGTGATCGTCGCGGCAACCTCCGGGGCGATGGGCGGCAGCGCGTCCGAAGAGTTCCTGGCCATCAGCGAGGTTGGCGAGGATACCTTTGTGCGCAGCACCGACGGGACGTATGCGGCCAACGTCGAGGCGGTCGTGACGCCGGCGGGCACGCCGCGCAGCGCTGCCGGACTGCCGGCGGCGGTGGTCCACGAGACGGGTGATACGCCCACGATCGCCACCCTGGTCGAATGGGCCAACGGCACCCTCGGCCGGACGATCGCCGCGGCCGACACCCTCAAGAACGTGCTGGTGAAGGTTCGCCGGCCCGGGCAGGACTGGGAGGTCACCGGCATCGGCGTGCCCGGCGACCGCGAAGTCGACTTCAAGCGCCTCGAGGCGGCGGTGGAGCCGGCCGAGGTCGAGTTGCTCACCGACGCGGACTTTGCCGCCAACCCGGCGCTGGTCCGCGGCTATATCGGCCCCGGCGGGGTCAAAGCGGCGGGCGGCACCTACCTGGTGGACCCGCGCGTCGTCGCCGGCACCGCGTGGATCACCGGCGCCGACGAGGCCGGCAAGCATGTGGTCGACTTGGTCGTCGGCCGCGACTTCACCCCGGACGGGACGATCGAGGCGGCGGAGGTTCGCGATGGCGATCTCGCCCCCGATGGCACCGGCACGCTGGTCTCGGCGAAAGGGATCGAAGTCGGCCACATCTTCCAGCTCGGCCGCAAGTACACCGATGCATTCGACGTCGACGTGCTCGGCGAGGACGGCAAACCGGTCCGGGTCACCATGGGCTCCTACGGGGTCGGCGTGTCCCGCCTGGTGGCGGTTATCGCCGAGCAGATGCACGACGAGAAGGGTCTGCGCTGGCCGCGCGAGGTTGCGCCGTTCGACGTGCATGTGGTGATCGCCAACAAGGATGAGGGAGCCGTTACCGGTGCTCGGGCGCTCGTCGAGCAACTCGACGCGGCGGGGATCGACGTCCTCTTCGACGACCGCAAGGCTTCGCCGGGGGTGAAGTTCAAGGACGCCGAATTGCTCGGGGTGCCGACGGTGGTCGTCGTCGGCCGGGGGTTCGCCGACGGCACGATCGAAGTCCGCGACCGGTTGACGGGCGCGGTGACCGAGGTTTCCGTCGCCGATGCGCCCGCGGTGATTGCCGGTGCCGTCCGCGGCTGACGGCGGGCGCCGACTACTTTGCGCGAGGATCGCCCGGCATGGCGATGGCCGTCGGGGTGATGGCGGCGACACCGCGCCAGTACACCGCACGGACCGCTGATTCGGTCAGCCCGTCGACGCCGAGCTGCCGGAGGGCATCGGTGTCGGCCTGTTCGACCAGCACGCGGTGGGTGATCGCGGTGTCGTTCTCGGCGGCGACGGCGGCGCGCCCGGCCGAACGCACATCGGTGATGGGCACTGTTAGCTGGTAGCCGGGGGCGGGGGCCGGGACCTGGCCGCCGGCCTTGACGAGCGCATCGGCCAACGCGCGGCGGCGCACCCGGTGCGCGGCGATGTCGACCGCGACGTGGCTGCGCACATCGTTGCGGGTGAAGGCGGTCATCACCCCGTAGGTGAAGATCGCGGCGTCCTCGGCGCGGACGGCGGCGCTGAGCGCATCGACGACGGTCATGCGAGCACCCCCGGCAGGCTGGCGATGGACGCGCAGATCGAGGCGGTCAGACCGGCCTGGAATCCGCTGGCGGTGGTGGCGACCTGTCTGGCGGCGACCGCGTCGGTGGTGAGGCCGGCGCGGAACTCGGCGAGTCCGGCGGGTTGCGGCCGCGCCGGGGTGGATGTGCCCGGGGTCGCGGAACCGGGTGTCGCGGAACCGACCGCCGGCGATGCGCTCGGGGTCGTGATCAACGCCACCGAGGCCGGATGCAACCGGGTGATCTCGTCGCGCAGCAGTCGGGCGTGCTCGTCGCGGATGATGGCGATCTCGTTGAGCGCGGCAACCCGGCCGGGTTCGGCGGCTCCGAGTCGGCGCGCGTCGTCCGCCGATGCGGTGGCCGCGATGGCCAATGGTACGAGGCGTCCGGCCAGGACTTCCTCGGCTGATGGTTCAGTGCTGCAGGAGGTCAATGCGGCCGTGCCGAGCGGTACGGCGATGGCGGAGACGGCGACACCGCGAAGCAGGGCGCGGCGGGTCAGGGAAGGCACGACGGCAATAATGCCATCGCTTAGACTTCTGTGGTGCACACCGGGGCTTGTCGGCGCGTGTGATCAGGGTAGATCGAGAGGCTCGTTCGCGAGCATGAGGAGGGAACGTGGCACCGGATCGCAGTGAGGTCGCAGCGCTCGTCGAGCCCATTGTCGTCGGCGCGGGCTTCGACGTCGACGACGTGGCGGTGCAGCGGCACCCGGGTAGCGATGACGCGTCGATCACGATCGTCGTCGACGGTGATGAGGGAGTCGGTCTTGAGGCGCTCACCGAACTGACACGCACGCTGACCGCACGATTGGATCAGCAGCCGTGGGCGCAGCAGTACGCGCTGGAGGTGATGTCGCGCGGGGTGGAGAGTCCGCTGACGCTGCCGCGGCATTGGCGCCGCAACCACGGCCGCAAGGTCGAGTTGGTGATTGGCGGCACCGCCGGAATCGGGGAGACGGTACACGGCCGAATCGGTAATCTCATCGGCGATACGGTTTCGGTCGTCGTCAACCGCAAGGGGCGGCTCGGCGTGCGCGAGGTGGCGCTGGCCGACGTGGAATCGGCCGTCGTCGCCGTCGAGTTCGGTGAGCCGAGCCCAGCGGAGCTGCGGCTTTGCCGAGGCGATGACTAACCCGTTCGGCGCCCACCGCACCCGATAGCCGACAACTGAATACTGAAACAACTGAACACCGAAAAAGTGAATAGGAGTCACCACCAGATGAACATCGACATCGCGGCGCTGCGCATGATCGAGCTGGACAAGGGCATCCCGATCGACACCGTCATCACCACCATCGAGACGGCGCTGCTCACCGCCTACCGGCACACCGACGGCTTCGTGCCGCATGCGCGGATCGAAGTCAACCGCAAGACCGGCGAGGTCCGGGTCATGGCGCAGGAGCTCGACGATGCCGGCGTCGTCGTGCACGAATGGGACGACACCCCCGAGGGGTTCGGCCGGATCGCCGCGACGACCGCGCGTCAGGTGATCTTGCAGCGGCTGCGCGACGCAGAGAACGAGCGGAACTTCGGCGAACTCGTCGCCCATGAGGGGGAGATCGTCGGCGGGGTGGTCCAGCGCGACGTCCGGGCCAATGCGCGCGATCTCGTCGTCGTCGCCATCGGCAACGAGGCGGACGGCACGGAGGGCGTTATTCCGGCCGCCGAACAGGTGCCCGATGAGGTCTACGAGCACGGCGACCGTCTCAAGTGCTATGTCGTCGGCGTGACCCGCGGCGCCCGCGGCCCGCAGATCACCTTGTCGCGCACCCACCCCAACCTGGTGCGCAAACTGTTCGAACTCGAAGTGCCGGAGGTCGCGAACAAGGCGGTGGAGATCGTCGCGGTGGCCCGAGAGGCCGGTCATCGCAGCAAGATCGCCGTCCACACCGGGGTGCCGGACTTGAATGCGAAAGGCGCCTGCATCGGGCCGATGGGCCAGCGCGTGCGGAACGTGATGAGCGAGCTCGCCGGCGAGAAGATCGACATCATCGATTACTCCAACGACCCGGCGGTGTTTGTCGCCAACGCGCTGTCACCGGCCAAGGTGTTGTCGGTCACGGTTATCGACGCGGCCACCAAGTCGGCCCGCGTGATCGTCCCGGACTACCAGTTGTCGCTGGCGATCGGCAAGGAGGGCCAGAACGCGCGGCTTGCCGCGCGTTTGACGGGGTGGCGGATCGACATCCGTTCTGACGCGGATCCTGAGCCGGCGGCAGCGCCCTCGGACGCGCCGGTATGACATTGGGGAACGGTGCAGGCTAGACTAGTAAAGGTTGTGCGAGATCTCGCCCGGTCCACGGAGAATACGATGCGTCACCGTCCGATGAGGATGTGCGTTGGTTGCCGTGGTCGAGCGGATCGGACGCAACTGGTCCGAGTCACCGCCCGATGCGGTGACACCGGGCCGGTGGTCGAGATCGACCATCGCAAGACCCAGCCCGGCCGTGGCGCCTGGTTGCACCCGTCGGCCGACTGCGTGTCGGCGGCAGTGCGCCGGAGAGCATTCGGCTCGGCGCTGCGGGTCGACGGACTTGCCGTCGACCCAGTCGGCCTGATCGCCTCGCTGAACTCAGCGGGCGATGGAGGCCAATCGGAAGAACAGGTAGCGCAGGACATGAGCACACCGTGAAGTTCCCACGATGAGCACGTTTCGGAGTTAACCGAGGTCGTAGCGGGTGTCCGCTCGACCTCCAAGTGAGGAGAGCAGTGGCAGGCAAGGCCCGCGTTCACGAACTAGCCAAGGAATTGGGCGTAACGAGCAAGCACGTGCTCGAACGTCTCAAAGAGCAGGGCGAGTTCGTCAAGTCAGCGTCGTCGACCGTTGAGGCCCCGGTGGCCCGACGACTACGCGAATCATTCCCCAAGGCCGCTGGATCGGCCGCCGCCGACGAGGCCGTGAAGGCCCCGGCGCCGAAGGCGGCGACGCCGTCGCCCGCCGGACCCGCGGCTGCCGCGAAACCCGCTGGACCCACGTCTGCTGGACCCACGTCTGCTGGACCCACGTCTGCTGGACCCACGTCTGCTGGGCCCAAGCCCGCTGGACCCAAGCCCGCTGGGCCGACACCTGCGCCGCCGGCTGCGGGACCCCCGGCTGCCGCGTCCCCGGCCGCGGCGGCGAAACCGGGCGGGCCCAAGCCCGTGGCTGCGCCGACACCGCAGGCTGCGGTGCCGACCGCTCCCGCAGCGCCGGCCGCCCCGGCATCCGCCGCGCCGGCCGCCTCGTCCGCTCCCGCTCCGAGCGCTGCGCGACCGGGCCCCAAGCCGGGCCCGCGCGCTCCCCGCGTCGGCAACAACCCGTTCTCGTCGGCACCCGCGCCGGCACCGCGACCGATGGGCCCGCGCCCGGGTACCGGTGCGGCCGGACCTCGCCCGGGCGGTCCCCGTCCAGGTGGCGGCACCCGGCCGAGCCCCGGCGGTATGCCGCCACGCCCGAATCCGGGTGCGATGCCCAGCCGTTCCGCGCGTCCCGACAGCGCCCGTCCCGGTCGCGGTGGACCCGGCGGCGGCGGCAACCGTCCCGGCGGCGGTGGCTTCCGTGGTGGACCCGGTGGCGGCGGCGCGCCGACTACCGGTGCACCTCCCGGTGGTGGCTTCCGTGGCCGTCCCGGCGGTGGCGGTGGCGGTGCCCGTGGTCGCGGTGGTGCGGCCGGCGCCTTCGGCCGGCCCGGTGGTGCACCCCGTAAGGGGCGCAAGTCCAAGCGTCAGAAGCGTCAAGAGTACGACTCGATGCAGGCTCCGGCCGTCGGCGGCGTTCGGCTGCCGCGCGGCGACGGGCAGACCATCCGCCTCGCGCGCGGTGCGTCGCTGTCCGACTTCGCAGACAAGATCGACGCCAACCCGGCTGCACTGGTGCAGGCGCTGTTCAACCTTGGCGAGATGGTCACCGCGACCGAGTCGGTTAACGATGAGACCTTGGAGCTGCTCGGCTCTGAGATGAACTATGTCGTCCAGGTCGTCAGCCCGGAGGATGAGGACCGCGAGCTCCTGGAGAGCTTCGACCTCACCTATGGCGAGGACGAGGGCGATGAGGAGGATCTCGCGCAGCGGCCGCCGGTCGTCACCGTGATGGGCCACGTCGATCACGGCAAGACCCGACTGCTCGACACGATCCGGCAGGCTAACGTCCGCGAGGCCGAGGCCGGTGGCATCACCCAGCACATTGGCGCGTACCAGGTGAACACCAACCTCAACGGAGCCGAGCGGTTGATCACCTTCATCGACACCCCCGGTCACGAGGCGTTCACCGCCATGCGTGCCCGTGGTGCGAAGGCGACCGACATCGCCATCCTGGTCGTCGCAGCTGATGACGGCGTCATGCCGCAGACAGTTGAGGCGGTCAACCACGCTCAGGCGGCCGATGTGCCGATCGTCGTGGCGGTCAACAAGATCGACAAGGAAGGCGCCGACCCGGCCAAGATCCGCGGCCAGCTGACCGAGTACGGCTTGGTTCCCGAGGAGTACGGCGGCGACGCGATGTTCGTCGACATCTCGGCCAAGCAGGGGGAGAACATCGACACTCTCCTCGAGGCGGTCCTACTCACTGCGGATGCGTCGCTTGATCTGCGGGCCAATCCGGACATGGATGCCCAGGGCGTCGCGATCGAGGCCCACCTCGACCGCGGTCGTGGTCCGGTGGCGACCGTGCTCATCCAGCGCGGCACCCTGCGCGTGGGCGACTCGATCGTCGCCGGTGACGCATACGGTCGGGTGCGCCGCATGGTCGATGAGCACGGTGCCGACATCGAAGAGGCGCTGCCGTCGCGCCCGGTCCAGGTCATCGGCTTCACGTCGGTGCCGGGGGCCGGCGACAACGTGCTGGTCGTGGACGAGGACCGGACCGCCCGGCAGATCGCCGATCGTCGCGCGGCGCGCAAGCGCAACGCGATGGCGGCGCGCAGCCGCAAGCGGATCAGCCTCGAGGACCTGGATTCGGCGCTGAGGGAGACCAGTCAGCTGAACCTGATCCTCAAGGGCGACAACTCGGGAACCGTGGAGGCGCTCGAAGAGGCATTGCTGGGCATCGAGATCGACGACGAGGTATCGCTGCGTGTCATCGACCGCGGTGTCGGCGGCGTGACCGAGACCAACGTCAACCTTGCTGCCGCATCCGACGCGATCATCATCGGGTTCAATGTGCGCGCCGAGGGCAAGGCCACTGAGCTGGCCAACCGCGAGGGCGTCGACATTCGGTACTACTCGGTCATCTACCAGGCGATCGATGAGATCGAGAGTGCGCTCAAGGGCATGCTCAAGCCGGTGTACGAAGAGGTCGAACTCGGCCGCGCCGAGATCCGGGCGATCTTCAAGTCGTCGAAGGTCGGCAACATCGCCGGTTGCATGGTCAAGTCCGGCTTGATCAAGCGCAACGCGAAGGCGCGCCTGCTGCGTGACAACGTGGTGGTCGCGGAGAACCTGACCGTGTCGTCGCTGCGACGGGAGAAGGACGATGTCACCGAGGTGCGCGAGGGCTTTGAGTGCGGTCTGACGGTGACCTACTCCGACATCAAGGTCGACGACGTCATCGAGAGCTACGAGTTGCAGGAGAAGGCGCGCGACTAGGGGAGACCCGGGTTGCGGGCGTTCTGTCGAAAGGCGGTTCTTCCCATGGTGGATCAGGCGCGTGCGGCCAGGCTGGCCAAGCGCATCTCGGCGATCGTCGCCTCGGCCATCGGATCCGGTGAGATCAAGGATCCCCGGCTGGCCCATGTGACGATTACCGACGCTCGGGTGTCGGGTGATCTGCACGACGCCACGTTGTTCTACACGGTGATGGGCGAGACGATCGATGCCGAGCCCGATTACGAGGGTGCGTCGGCGGCGCTGATCAAGGCCACCGGGCATCTGCGCTCGTTGGTCGGTGCTGGCACTGGCGTTCGGTTCACCCCGACGCTGGCCTTCCAGGTGGACACGGTGCCCGACACCGCGCGCCAGATGGAGGAGTTGGTGGCGCGCGCCCGCGCCAGTGACGAGTTGGTTGCGCGGCAGGCGGCCGACGCGAAGCCTGCGGGAGAAGCGGACCCGTATCGGGACGAGCCCGACCGGTGACTGCCGCCACGGCCCGACCGGTGACTGCCGCCACGGCGGCGGACGTTGCGGCGCGGCTGCGTCAGGCCGATGCGGTGACCATCTTGTGCCATGTCCGGCCGGACCCGGACACTTTGGGCAGTGGGCTCGCGCTCGGTCAGGCGCTGGCAACGTTGGGAAAGTCGGTTGAGGTGGCCTACCCCGGTGACCTGCAGCTCCCCGCGTCGATGGCGGCGCTTCCCGGCAGCGACCTGCTGGTGGCGCCGGCCGCGGTAGTCGGTCATCCGACGGCGGTCTCCGTCGACGCGGCCACCCTGGGTCGGCTGGAGGGACTGGCTGACGTTTTCACGGCCGCACCGACGCGCATCGTGATCGATCATCACGTGTCGAATACCGGCTTCGGGACGGTCGATCTGATCGATCCCGCTTCTGACTGCACGGCGGCGCTGGTGCTCGAGATTGTCGACGCGCTGGATGTCGATCTCACCGAATCCATTGCCACCTGCATCTATGCAGGTTTGGTGACCGATACCGGGTCCTTCAAGTGGGCGCGGCCAGCCTCGTTCGGGATTGCTGCCCGGCTGCTGCAGGCCGGGGTCGACGGGGCGCGGTGGAGCCGACAGCTCCTCGACAGCCACCCGTTTGCCTGGTTCCGAGTCGTAGGTGAGGTTCTTGCGCACGCCTGTCTCGTCGAATCTGCTTGTGGCGGAGCCGGTCTGGTGTACACGACGGTGCCGCACGAACTCTTGTCCGCGATGCCCTGGGATGAGTCCGAGAGCCTCATCGACCTGGTCCGCACCGCGCGCGAGGTGGAGGTGGCCGCGGTATTCAAGGAGTCCGAGCCGGGTCGGTGGAACGTGTCACTGCGCTCCAAGGACAGCATTGACGTGACCACGATCGCCCGCGCCTTCGGCGGCGGTGGCCATGTCCGTGCCGCTGGGTACAGCGCTACCGGGAGTGCGGCCGAGGTGACGGCTGCGCTGGTAGCTCTTCTGGACTAGTGCCTGTGCCCGAGACAAGCCCCGTGGCACCCGGTAGAGCTGGGGAAACGGGTGCTCATGGGCGACCGGGCAGCTCTGCGCACCGGGCGGGTGCAGCGCCCGGCCCGGCGGGGCGGTCTGCGATGATCGGCGGATGCGCCGCATCGCCGATCTCGCATTCTCGGCCCTCATCGTGCTGATCGCGGCACCGCTGTACCTGCTCCTGGATCTGGCGGTCGTCGGTCGCCTCGGTGCCCGCGAACTCGCCGCGCTGGGTGTCGGCACCCTGGTCCTGGCCGTCCTCAGCACCCAGTTGACGTTCCTGACCTACGGCACGACCGCCCGGTCGGCCCGACGTTTCGGGGCGGGCGACCGGGATGGGGCCGTCGCTGAGGGTGTGCAGGCGACGTGGATCGCCGTCGCGGCCGGCATGGCGATTGTGGCGGTCGGATACGGTACAGCGCCGTGGATCATGCGGGCACTCGTCCCCGACCCGGCCGTGGCCGCTGACGGTGCCGGATGGCTGCGCATCGCGATCTTCGGGGTGCCGTTGATCTTGGTGTCCATGGCCGGCAACGGCTGGATGCGCGGCGTGCAGACCACCCGGCCGCCGGTCGTCATGGTCGTTGCCGGCCTATCGGTGGCCACCGTGCTCTGTGTCGGCCTGGTCCACGGCGGCGGGCCGTTCCCCCGTCTTGGGCTCGACGGAAGTGCGTGGGCGAATGTTGTCGGGCAGTCGATCACCGGTCTCTTGTTCGCCGGCGCACTGTGGCGAGAACGCACCGACAGCGATGTCGACTGGCGCCCGCACCGCGCAATCATCGGCGCGCAGTTGGTGATGGCCCGGGATCTGATCGCCCGCAGTGCCTCGTTTCAGATGTGCTTTCTCTCCGCGGCCGCGGTGGCGGCGCGCTACTCGGTCGCCGCGGTGGCCGCCCACCAGGTCGCATTGCAGGTGTGGGAGTTTTTGAGCCTGCTGCTCGACTCGCTGGCGATCGCCGCGCAGTCACTGGTCGGCGCCGCGCTGGGCGGCGGGTCGGCGGCGGGGGCCCGCGCGGTCGCTCGGCGGGTGACCGTGGTGTCGGTGGGGACCGCCACGGTCGTCGCGGTGTTGCTGGCCGCGGGTGCCGGGGTTCTGCCGCGCCTGTTCAACTCCGATCCGCAGGTTCTGGGGGCGATCGCCGTCCCCTGGTGGTTCCTGATCGCCCTGCTGCCGATCGCCGGGATTGTCTTCGCCCTCGACGGCGTCCTGCTCGGGGCGGGCGACGCCGCCTTTCTGCGCACGGCGACGCTGGCTGCGGCGCTGGTCGCCTTCCTGCCGCTGATCTGGACGTCGCACTTCTTCGGCTGGGGGCTCGCCGGGATCTGGTCGGGGTTGCTGGCCTTCATGCTGGTCCGACTCGCCGCGGTTGGCTGGCGCTATCGTTCGGGGGAGTGGGCCCGCGTGAGTACCGGCCGTGCCGGTGACCACCCCGCCAAGGGACGCGGACCCGCGTGGCACGATGGTCGATATGGCAACGCTCTGGGCGATCAGTGATCTGCACGTGGCCCATCGGGGCAACGAGCACATCGTCGACCGCATCCGCCCGAGTACCGCCGACGACTGGCTGATCGTCGCCGGCGATGTTGCCGAGCGGACCGACGATATCGCCGACGTGCTGCGCCGGCTGGCGGCGCGGTTCGCGACAGTGGTGTGGGTCCCGGGCAACCACGAGTTGTACACGACCGCCAAAGACCCCCTGCAGATCCACGGCGTCGCCCGCTACGACTATCTGGTCCAGCTGGCGCGCGATCTCGGGGTAATCACCCCGGAGGACAGTTACCCGCTGTTCGACCCCGGTGACGGCGGCGACCCGGTCCGCGTCGTGCCGATGTTCCTACTCTACGACTACACGTTCCGCCCCGAGGGCACCGCGACTGCGCTGCAGGCACTCGCCGTCGCCCGTGAGAACAACGTCGTCGCCACCGACGAGTTCCTGCTCTCGCCGGAGCCGTTCGGCACCCGCGACGCGTGGGGCCGGGCGCGCATGGAAGCCACCGCGGCCCGGCTCGACGCGATCGACCCGACCGAAAAGACCGTGCTCATCAATCATTGGCCGCTGCGCCGCGAACCCACCGAGGTGCTGATGTATCCGGAGTTTGCGCTGTGGTGCGGCAGCGAGGCGACCGCCGACTGGCACCTGCGCTACAACGCCGCCTGCTGTGTCTACGGGCACCTGCATATACCGCGGACCACCTACTACGACGGCATCCGATTCGAAGAGGTCTCGGTGGGCTACCCGCGCGAATGGAAGCGCCGCGGACTGCCCGATCCGTTGATGCGGGCGATCGTCCCGGATGCGACGCCGAGCGACCTCGACGAGCACGGGGCGCGGTTCGAGTTGCCGCCGGACTACCGTGAGCGGGCCGAGGCGCTGCGTCAGCGGCTCGCGGAGCGCCGCGCGCGCACACAGAAAGGAAAGCCGTGACCGAACCGGTCCCCGGTATCAGTACGACGACGATGATCGCCCCGCTCCTGCCGGGCGGGGTCGCCGCGGCCGAGAGCTTCGGCGACCCCGACGGGCTGGTCCCGCTGCCCGCTGAGGAGTCGATTATCGCGCGGGCCGTGGCGAAGCGCCGCAAAGAGTTCATCACTGCCCGGGCCTGCGCCCGTGTCGCACTGGGCGAGTTGGGCATCGATCCGGCGCCGATCATGCGTGGTGAGAAGGACATGCCGCTGTGGCCCGACGGGGTGGTCGGGTCCATCACCCATACCGCGGGCTATCGCGCGGCCATCGTCGCCTACGGGATGGCGATCCGGTCGCTGGGGATCGATGCCGAGCCGCATGAGCCACTGCCCGACGGGGTGCTCGACTTGACGAGCATCGAGGCCGAGCGCGACGTTCTCGCCACGCGCCCGGCCGGCCTGCACTGGGATCGATTGCTCTTCTGCGCCAAGGAGACCACCTACAAGGCTTGGTTCCCGCTGACCCGCCGATGGCTCGGCTTCGAGGACGCGCACATCACGTTCGACCAGACCGGTGACGTGGCCGACGGGGGAGCGCACGGCACCTTCGTCTCGCGCATCCTCATCGATCCTGCGGCGGCCGACGGCGGTGCGCCGCTGCTGGAGCTGCCCGGGCGCTGGCTTGTCGCACGCGGGTTCATCACGACCACCATCGCCCTGCGGTGACCGGGGCACGCTGATGGCCGAGCACGCCCACCTTGAGAGCGCCGGGCTAGTCATCGTCGACAAACCCGCCGGAATTACCAGTCACGACGTGGTGGCCACGTGCCGTAAGGCTTTCAACACTCGTCGCGTCGGCCACGCCGGGACACTCGACCCGATGGCCACCGGCGTGCTGATCGTCGGAATCGAACGTGCGACCAAGCTGCTGGGCCTGCTGTCGCTGACCACGAAGTCCTATGCGGCGACGATCCGGCTCGGTGTCGCCACCGACACCGACGACGCGCAGGGGCAGGTCGTCCGCAGGGTGGCCGCCGACCGGGTGCGCGACGGGGAGATCGCTGCCGAGATCGAGAAGCTGACCGGCGGCATCGAGCAGGTGCCCGCGACGGTCTCGGCGATCAAGGTCGATGGCAAGCGGGCGCATGCGCTCGCCCGCGAGGGTGCGGAGTTCGAGTTGGCCGCCCGGTCGGTGACCGTGTCCAGATTTGACGTCCTGGCGACCAGGCGCAGCGGTGAGGTCGTCGATCTCGACGTCGAGGTCGACTGTTCGTCGGGCACCTACGTACGGGCACTGGCCCGTGACCTCGGGGCCGCCCTGGGGGTCGGCGGGCACCTCACCGCGCTGCGCCGCACCGCCGTCGGGCCGTTCACCCTCGGCCACGCGCGCCCCCTGCCGGAACTGGCGGCAGCGCCCGAGTTGAGCCTGCACATCGACGAGGCGGCCCGGATCGCGTTTCCGCACCGGCAGATCAGTGCCGACGAAGCAGAGGGGATCAGCCAGGGGCGCTGGCTCGATCCGGTCGGGCGCAAGGATGTCTATGTCGTCATCGACCCCGATGACCATCCCATTGCACTGGTGCAGGAGAAGGGGCGGCGCGCCAGTTCGATCATGGTGGTGCGCCCGGCAACGATGCGCTGACCGGCACGACCTAGGCTGTGCTCATGACTTCTGACTTCACGGAGGCGAATCGCTCCGATGATTTGAACGTGCTTCTCGCGCTGCTCGACGTGGAGCAGGCCGACGATGACGTTTTCATCGGCCAGCACCCCGAGCAGAAGACGCCCCGGACCTTTGGCGGCCAGCTGCTGGGCCAGGGGGTCGTGGCGGCGACGCGTTCGCTGGTCCGCGGTAATCCGCCGGTCCACGCCCTGCACGCGCACTTCATCCGGGGCGGTGATGTCAACCTGCCGATGGAGTACCACATCACCCGCTTCCGCGACGGCAAGTCCTTCGCGAACCGCCAGGTCATTGCGCGGCAGAAGGGTGAGGACATTTTCACGATGCTCGTCGCGTACCAGGACAATACGGCTGGCCTCGAGCACGCCATCGAGAGCCCGACGGTGCCCTATCCGGAGGAACTGCCCGAGCTCGGTGAGCACTTCAAGGGCTACGAGGACACCATTGCGACGTTCGTCAACGCCCTGCACCCGATCGACATCCGCTTCGCCAACGACCCCACCTGGAAGGTGCGCGAGGCGGGGGAGAAGCTGATGCGGAACCGGGTGTGGATGCGTACCGACGGCACCCTGCCCAACGAGCAGATCTGGCACGTGGCCGCCATGTGCTATGCCTCGGACACCACCGTGCTGGACTCGATCATCACCACCCATGGGCTGTCGTGGGGGATTGACCGGCTGTTCGCGGCGACGGTGAATCACTCCATGTGGTTCCATCGCGAGTTCCGTTTCGACGAGTGGTTGCTCTACGCGACGGAGTCGCCGGTGGCCGCCGGATCGCGCGGGATCGGCTCGGGCCGCTTCTTCACCCGTGATGGCGTTCTGGCGACGTCGGTCGTTCAGGAGGCACTGATCAAGTACTTCCCGCCCAAGGCCTGAATCCGGCGGTAACCTGGCCGGGTTGACCGCCGCCCGTCAGCCGAGGTGGCCGAACTGTCATAGGAGTATTTCGCAGCGTGGAGCACGACCAGCAGGGTTCATCGACGACGCCGGACATTTCGTCACCGGGTGTACCGGCCCCGATCGCCCAATCCCTCCCCGGCCCGGTGCCGCCCGTTCCGGTGCCGCCCGACCAGGTACCGCCCGGCCCTCCGGGGGCGCCCTTTCATGGCTACGGTCCACCGCCGGGTACCCCGCCGCAGCGGTGGCTCGGTCCCGGTCCCTACCTGCCGCGGCGGACCTGGCAGCAGAAGACTAGAACCCTGATCACGGCGATGACCGGGCTCAGCGGTGTCGTGTGGATCGCGTGCGCCATCATCCTGATGTTGTTGGGTGCGGTTGTCGCGCAGTACCAGAAGACGGCGACGTTCACCGGCAACGGCGGCGTGATGGTCAGCTGTGAGTCGTCCAGCACGGCCGGCGGAGCAGTGGAGGCGGGCACACCGGTCATTGCGTGGAGTGACCGCAGCGACAGGGTGCTGCACACCGCGCTACGGCCGGTCAAGCGTGCCGAGGTGATCGACCCCAACGACCGGGCCGGTGGGAAAGCCGAGCGGTGCTATCTGCCGTTCACCCTGGAGCAGGTGCGTGGCGACGCCAGCGGGTACAACGTGCGGATCGGTGATACCGCGACACAGTTCGTGACGACGAAGTCGCTGAAGGACGGTGCGATTGTGCCCATCGTGATCGGCGGCGACCGGTGACGCCGGGCACCGGGCTGGATTGGGGCGAGGAGCTCACCAAGTCCATCATCTGGACGCTGTGGGTGTCGGCGGTGAGCCTGGCCGGGCTCGTCGTCGTCGGCGCACTGATGGCGCGCTACACCAAGTGGGGGCGGCAGTATTGGCGGGTGACCGGCCGGTTCTTCACCGATCGGGACATCGCGCCAATGGCGTGGCTCCTCATCGTCATCCTGCTGCTGTTGGCGATCTTCGGCGTGCGGCTGAACGTGCTGTTCACCTATCAGGGGCTGGACATGTACAACTCCTTCCAGGACGGCGCGGCTGCGCTCGGCATGGAGAAGGGGTCGCCCGGCCGGGAGGCGGCGATTGACGCGGCGCGGTCGGCATTCTGGAAGTCGATGGCGATTTTCGGCCTGCTCGCCACCGTTCATGTGGTGCGCACGCTGGTCGAGGTGTGGTTCGGTGCCGCATTCAACGTGCGGATGCGCACGTGGCTCACCGACAATGTCACCGAGGACTGGTTGGCCGGCCGCGCATTCTACCGAAATCGGTTCGTGCCGATCGAGAACGCGGACGGGGAGCTGACGGCGGGGGTCGACAACCCGGATCAGCGGATCGAGGGCGACATTACGACGCTGGTGCAGTGGACGAGGCAGTTCGTCTTCAGCAGCGGGGGCTCGGCCTCCGGCGGCGTCATCCCCGCGATTGTCACCATGGTGACGTTCACGATCATGCTCTGGGGCCTCTCGGGCCCGATGCATCTGCTGGGGTGGGAGATCTCCCACGGCCTGGTCTTCCTGCTGATGATGTTCATCTTCGCGGGATCGGTCGTCGCGTTCTGGATCGGCCGACCGCTGATCCGCTTGAACTTCCTGCGGGAGCGGCTCACCGCGAACTTCCGTTTCGCTCTGGTCCGCGTTCGCGAGAACGCCGAGAACATCGCCCTGTACTCCGGCGAGGAGGTGGAGCACCAGAACCTGATGGGCCGATTCCGCCTCGTCATCGCGAACTACTGGAACATCATCCATCGAACGCTGCTCTTCTCCGGATGGAACCTCGGGGTGAGCCAGGCCGCCGTCGTGCTGCCGTTCCTGGTCCAGGCAAATCGGTTTTTCGCCGGCGACATCAAGCTCGGGCCGTTGCAGCAGACGGCTTCGGCGTTTGGCAATCTGAGCGACGCACTGTCGTTCTTCCGGCTGATGTATGACGACTTCACCGCCTTCCGTGCGTCGATCATTCGTCTCGACGGTCTGCAGGACGCCGACGGAAAGGCACGCGACTTGCCGACGATCGCGACCGCCGACGGTGACGACGTCCAATTGGCGGACGTGCAGATCACTAAGCCCGACGGGGGGGTGCTGATCGAGGACCTGTCGCTGAGCCTGGTGCCCGGTGACGCCCTGGTGGTCAAGGGACCCTCGGGGAGTGGAAAGACGACGCTGTTCCGCGGGTTGTCTGGGCTGTGGCCCTATGCCGACGGTCGATTCATCCGGCCCGGCGGGCAGGACACCCTGTTCCTGTCCCAGGTGCCCTACCTTCCGCTGGCCGACCTGCGCTCGGTGCTGACCTATCCGGCGCCGCCGTCGGAGTTCGCCGACGAGTTGCTGCGGCAGACGCTCACCGATGTATCGCTACCGCACCTCGTCGACCGTCTCGACGAGGACGAGTACTGGGCGAAGGTGCTCTCGCCGGGCGAGCAGCAGCGCGTGGCGTTCGCCCGAGTCCTCCTGTCCAAGCCGAAAGCGGTGTTCCTCGACGAGGCCACCTCCGCGGTCGATGAGGGGCTCGAGTATGCGCTGTACAACCTACTGCGGACGCGGTTGCCGGAGATGATCCTCGTGTCCATCAGTCACCGCAGCACCACTGAGCAGCATCACACCAAGATGCTTGTGTTGCTGGGCGAGGGCCCGTGGGAGATGTCCGATATCGCGGTGAAGGTGTAGTCTGCGGCCGCCGGGACGTGAGGGGCATTTACCAAGGCTTTACCTTTTGTGGAGGAACTGGTCCCGCCGGCCGCCGCAGCGGACTACGGTGGCGGCACAACCCGCCGTTCTACCGCTAGGGGTCTGGCCATGGCCGACGAACTCATCACCTTCCTGCACGAGTCCGGTAAGCGGATCGCCACGTTGCCCGCCGGCTTTCAAGAAACGATCCGGCTGCGGCCCGGCGCAGTGGCCCTGCGCACCGTCGGCGGTGCCCAGGAGATCACCTGGAGGCAATACGGCGAGCGTGTGCGTGCCATTGCCGGCGGTCTCGCCGCGCTGGGAGTGGGACACGGCGACAGCGTCGGAATCATGTTGACGAATCGACCCGAATTCCACCTCGTCGATACCGCGGTGCTGCATCTCGGCGGCGTCCCGTTCTCCATCTACAACACCAGTTCCCCCGATCAGGTCGAGTATCTCTTCGGAAACGCCGGCAACACCGTCGTCGTCACCGAGGCGGCGTTCCTGCCGATCCTCACCGCGGCGGACACCGGCGTGCGGACCGTCATCAGCGTCGACGGCGGGGCCGGGACCACCGCGCTCACCGAAGTCGAATCAATGCCGGCGCCCGCCGGCTTCGATTTCGAGGCGAGTTGGCGGGCCGTGGAACCGTCCGACCTTGCGACGCTGATCTACACGTCGGGCACCACCGGCCCGCCCAAGGGCGTCGAGATCACCCACCGCAACATGATTGCCGAGGCGATCGCGCTCACCGACATCGTCGACACGGGGCTGGACGGTCGCCTGCTCTCGTATCTGCCGGCCGCACACATTGCCGACCGGGTGTCCACTCACGGGACGAACATGCTGCGCGGCGCGCAGATCACGAGCGAACCGGATCCGCGCAATATCGCCGTCGCCCTGCCCGATGCGCGGCCCACCCTGTTCTTCGGGGTGCCACGCGTGTGGCAGAAGCTCAAGGCCGGCATCGAGGCGAAGCTCGCTGAGGCGACCGGTGTGAAGGCCGGGCTCGGCGCCTGGGCGCTGGGCGTCGGTGCGGAGGTGGCCGAGTTGCATCTGCAGGGCAAGTCCCCCTCCGGCCTGCTGCGGCTCCAGCACGGTGTGGCCGACAAGCTGGTGCTCTCGAAGGTGCGCCACGGCATCGGCATGGACGAGATCGACATCGCATACTCGGGGGCGGCCGCCATTCCGCCCGAGGTCCTCAAGTTCTTCCTTGCGCTCGGCATCCCGGTTCTCGAGGTTTGGGGCATGTCGGAATCCACCGGTGCGACGACGCTCACCTCGCCGGACAACTTGGCGATCGGCACCGTCGGGCGACCGGTGCGCGGTGTCGAGATCAAGCTCGGCGCCGATGGCGAATTGTTTGTCCGCGGCCCGGTGGTCATGCGCGGCTACCGCAACCAGCCCGACAAGACGGCCGAGGCGATCGACGCCGACGGCTGGCTCGCGACCGGCGACATCGCGCAGGTCGGCGCCGACGGCAATGTGACCATCGTCGACCGCAAGAAGGAACTGCTCATCAACGAGTCGGGCAAGAACCTTGCGCCGACCAACATCGAGAATGCGATCAAGGCGGTGTCGCCGCTGGTCGGTCAGATCGTCGCCATCGGCAACGCCAAGCCGTACGTCAGTGCCCTCATCGTCCTCGACCCCGACATGGCGGCGGTGAAGGCGCGCGAGTACGGACTCGACGAGACCGATCTCGCGGTGATCTCGGCCCACCCGGCGGTGGTGGCCGAGGTGACGGCGGCGGTGGCGACTGGCAATGCGAAGCTCTCGCGCGTCGAGCAGATCAAGCGGTTTGTGATCATCGCGTCGCCGTGGGAGCCGGGCGGGGAGGAGTTGACCCCGACGATGAAGCTGCGGCGCAAACCGATCGATGCGAAGTACGCCCCGGAGATCGTCGCGCTGTATTCCGATCCGGTCGCACCCGGCACCGTCGACTTGCGTTAGCGCGGGGCGGGGCGGGTGACCGGCCGGTCCTTGTCTCGTCATCGCGGGATGCCTAAATTGGATGGTATGCACCTCACCCGGGCCAGCCTGTCCTGCTCCGTCCGCGGCTTCGCCGCTGCCGCCGCGCTGATGATGGCCGCCTTCGGTCTGACTGCCGCACCAGCCGCTTCGCTGGCCGTGCCTACCAGCCAGGTCCTGGCCGTGGCCACCGCCGATGCCAAGGCCCAACTCCACAAACCTGTTCGCCTGGGGGCCGCCAAGGTCAACACGAGCGGGGAATGGGCGTTCGTGTCGGCGACGCTGCAGGCGTCGGATGGGGGGCGGTTCAGCTACGCCGGCACGCCCTTCGCCGAAGCAGCGGCCAACGGCGGAAAGTCGAACCGGTACGTCGGCCTCTTCCGCAAGGCCAGAACCGGCTGGGCGCGGGTCGACAGTGCCGCGGGCCCGACGGATGTCGCCTGGGCACCGTGGGCTGCCAAATACGGGGCCCCGCCGTCGATCTTCCGGATCTGAGTCACAGCGATTCGGAACCATGGAGGCCGGGGGCGGCGAGCGCCGCGCGCACCTGCTCGTCGGAGACCTGACTGAAGTCGTCGTAGGCGCCGCCGACACCGGTGAAGTGTCGCGATATCACCGGGCAGACAATGTCTGATTCGCGGCTCATGCGGGCGATCTCCGCCGCCGGCGCGACCGGTACCGCCAGCACTACCCGCGCTGCTCCCGAGCGCCGAAGTGCCCGGATGGCGGCGCGCGCCGTCGCGCCTGTCGCGATGCCGTCGTCCACGACGATCACCGTCTTGTCGTGCACGTCGACCGGCGGCCGGGTGCCACGATAGGCGGCCTCACGCCGGTCGAGTTCGGCGCGTTCGGTCGTGATGACGCGCTCCAGATCGTCGGCGGTCATGCCCGACGCGCGGATGACGTCGTCGTTGGTGATCACCACGCCATCGCTGCTCAGCGCACCGGCGGCCAGTTCCGGCTGGGTCGGGACTCCCAGCTTGCGCACGAGGTAGACGTCGAGCGGCGCGTGCAGGCGCCTCGCCACCGGTTCGGCGACCGGTACACCGCCGCGCGGCAGGGCCAGCACGACGACTCCGCGATTGCGGAACTCGTCGAGGTGGTCGGCAAGAACCCGCCCGGCATGCGTCCTGTCCCGATAGGGCGGAGCGGGAGCCGATCGCCGGGTCACGGCGTCAGTCCGGGGTGCGGGCGCGGACTACTCGCGAAATGTCGGCTGCCCATTGCGCCACCTCGTCCCAGTTCCGATGATCGCCCGGGACCGCGCCCAGTAGGCCCATTACCGCCCGAATCCGGAGTTGGGGCGACCGCGCGAATCGCCCGGCGAACGCGTGGTACTCGACGGCGTTCACCGTGTCGCGGACCCCGGCCACCGGTGGCGTCACCTTGGTGCGGAGAAGTGCACCGATGGGCCCGCGCAGTACCGGCCCCATCCCCAGGGAGAACAGCCACACCGGGCGCTGGAGCAGTGCGGCAAGGTTGGCGTCGACGAACGCGGTCAGCTCGGGCAGCAGGGCGCCGTCGTGGATCGGGCTGCCGAGGATGACGGCGTCGACGACCGTCGGGTCGGGGGAGTCGGTCGCCGGTGCGATCCGCACTTGCAGTCCCGTCGCGCGCAGATGCTCACCCAGCCGCTGTGCGACCTCGGCGGTCGAACCGTCTGCGCTGGCATAGGCCACGAGCACATTCGCAGTCATCGGGCGATGCCCGCCGGCAGGAGTGCCGTGGCTGCGACGGTGCGTGGGCCAACCAGCAGATAGCGGTTCATGACGCGAGTCTAAAGCGGAAATCCGGCATCGGGTGATGATCGTCGATCGAGCTGCTACGTCACGCCACCATCTCTTTGAGGCAGTAGCCGATGGACGCGGGCTGCGCGAACTTCCACTTCGTCTGCTCCTCGGTGCACGAGATGTCTGCCGCGCCCCGCGTCGCCACAGTGGCGATGACCGTCGACGGGGCTGCCGAGGAGTCGCAGTCAATCTTGCGGTAGTCCACCAGCCGGCCACCGGTCGTGGGGATCTGATAGCAGCTGGACGGCACGAAGTTCGGCGTGATGCAGAGCTTCTCGTTCGAGAATGCGATGTAGGCGCTGTTGCTGCCGCTGCACGATCCGCTCAGGCTGGTCGTTTCGGCGGCGTAGAACGTGAGCCTTCCCTCGGCGTCGCAGCTACTCGTGCTGGCGTTCACCTTGCCCTCGCCGGTGCTCCCGTCGATGGTGAGGCAGTTGCCGGCGGTGACGTCGGACGGCTTGCTGATCGCGGTGGATCCGGCCGAGAAGTCACAGCCGGCGGTGAACACCGCGATGCCGGCGACTACTGAGGCGACCGAGATTCGTCGGGCAAGGGCGGCGGTGGCGCGGTTGTTGGCGGTCATGAGGACTCCTATCGAGGTGGGGTACCTCGATAGGTTGGCGGCGGGCACTTGGAGCCGCCTTGGCGAACGCTTGGTCGCCCGGAGATGGTGCCCGGGCCAGGGCAGCCGGGCAGGTTGTCAGGCGTAGGCGGGGAGAAACTGGATTCGTGCCTGCTGGGTGCGTGCGGCATCACGGAAGTTCTTTATGGCCCGCTGCATATGGAACCCGTTGGTGACGATGACCGCGCCATCGGCGCCCATCGCCTTGAGCATCCGCACCGTATTGGTGGCGTTCTGCACGGTGCTGGTGGACTGGGCCTCGTTGATCATCTGCCACACTGGGATCCCGCGTTGGAGCAGTCCGACGTTCATGAACTGGGCCTCGGATACGGGCAGCCACCAGGTGTCACCGCCGGACACGATGATGCGGTTGAACGGATGAGTCCGCCCGAGCCGGGCGGTGGCGCTGAGCCGCTGGTCGAGGATCTCCGGGGTCTGCCCGAAGGTGCCCATCTTCGCGCCGAGGACGACGATGTACCGGCCGGCCGGGTTCTGCCAGAGGAACAGTCCGGCCTGTCCGAGGAGGTCGGATCCGGAACTGCCGAAGTCCATGCTGCCGGCGGTGGTGTGTGGGGCCGGCGCGGCGTGCACGGCACCCGCCGAACCGGTGAACGCGGTAACGGCGGTGACCAGGGCAGCCGAAAACAGGAGTGGCAAGCGCATGTGCGCGAGTGTAGCGACGAAAACTGAACGATTGATCCGGCGGCAGAGGTCGTTTCGGGTGTGCAACCGCGGCGTGGCAAATCTGAGATGTCCGGCTCAGCCGAAGGTGAACGAGTAGGCCGTCAACCCCGGCGACAATGCGATGGTCATCGTCGCCGCTTCCGAGACCTGATGATTGGCAACGGTCCGGATGTTCGGCGCGCCGGACACCGCGATGGTCCGGGTGGTGCCGGCTTCGGTAACGGTCACCGTGCCGGTGCCGCCGACGTTGAGGTAGACGTCGCTCGCCCGGTAGGCCAGGGTGATCCGGGCACCCGGTCCGGCGGCGATGCCGTCGGTGGTCAGAGTCCACGCACCGTCGAGCCGATAGGTGTTGGGCGCCGCGCCGGCGGCGTCGGAATAGGTGCGGGTGCCGGCGGTGTAGGGACCGGTGCCGCCATAGGACTGCTGCTTCTCGACACCGAGGAATGTTTCTGGAGTGCGCTGCCGGTCGGTGGGGGTGTGGTCGGGCAGATCGGTGGCGGCGGGTAGCTTCGCGCCGGGGTTTGCGGCAGTGAGCAACGCGCGGAGGTAGCCCTCTTTGCGGTCGTACCGGCCTTCACCGAGGCTGACGTGCCGGATCACCCCGGTCGCATCGACGAGGTAGTCGGCCGGCCAGGCGACGTTCTGGTAGGCCTTCCAGGTGCGGTAGTCGTTGTCGATGGCGACGGGAAAGGTGAGGCCGAGCCGCGCGGCACCGGAGGCGACGTTGGCGGCGTTGTGCTCGAAGGCGTATTCGGGGGTGTGGACGCCGACGACCCGCAGGCCAAACGGTTCGTAACGCTTCCACCACGCCTGCACATGGGGGAGTGAACGCTGACAGTTGATGCAGGAGTACGCCCAGAAGTCGACGAGGACAACCTTGCCGCGCAAGTCCGCCATCCGCATGGGGGGACTGTTCTGCCACTGCGCGATGCCGGTGAATTCCGGGGCGCGCCCGCAGTCGGCGAGTCCGTCGTCGCGACCGTTGAACGCCGCTTCCTGGCAGGTTCGCAGGGTACCGTTCCCCGCGGCGACGGGCACGTTGACATGGGATTGCAGGGGATCGCTGATCGCCCGCGTGTAGTCGGGGATCCGGCGCTGGATGGCACCGGTCACGTCGAAGGTGAGGGCGATGGCGAGGGCGATGACCAGTGCACCGGCCACGCCACGGACCACGCGCTGCCGTCGCTGCAGTCCGCGCACGCGGTCGGCGAGTTTGTTGCCGGCGAGCGCGACGATCAGCAGGGGAATCGAGACCCCTGCGGCGAAGGCAACGGTGAGCAACACGGTCTCGGTTCCGATGGTGCCGGTCGCTCCCGCCACCGCGATGGCCGCGAGAACCGGACCCGCGCACGGCACGAACACCGCACCCAGGGCCAATCCGAGGATGAAGCCGCCCAGGGCACCGGAGCCCTGCGCGGTGACCTGGCGTTGTGGGATCCGGGCGAAGAGCCGTTCGAGGAATTGTTCGAGCGGGGGAAAGATCATCGCCAGCCCGACAAACACGAGGGCGCCGAGACCGAGCCACCGCAGTAGTGAGGACGGCAGATGCAGGGCGGCCAGCAGGAGTGTCCCGAACAGGGTGATGAGGGCAAAGCTCACGGTCATCCCGGCGACGATCAACACGGCGCGCAGACGTCCGGCGTTGTTGTCGGCGGGCGCGGCGCCATCGCCCGACGAAGAAGCGGCGCTGCCCATCAATACGACCGGCAGCACCGGCAGGACGCACGGTGAAATGCCTGCCAGAATGCCGCCGACGAAGCCGACCAGCAGGAGGGTCACTCCGTCACATCACCACGTCGTGCCGTTCATGCCGGGGATGACGCAGCGCCCGGTGCGGTCGACCCGCCCGATGAGCATCATGTCGTACCCGGTGCACGACGAGTTGATCGGCGCACACGAGCCGACCGTGGTGATCACCTTGTTCGGGCCGCAGGACGTGCCCATCGGTGGTGCGGCATGGGCGACCGAGGAACTCAGGCCGCCGATTCCGGTGATCAGTGCGCCCACTGTGGCAGCGGCTGCGATCAGCCGACGGGTGGTGGTTGATTGGGCCATGGTGGCCTCCTAGTGGCTGGTCCGCTGATCCCCACGCAAGCCTACGCTTGCTGTGATCCAGCCCACAGTGTGGATGGGAGGCTATCCGATGGCCATTGCGCCGCCGCTGTGTTTGGCGGCGGTGGGGTTCTGCTGGGTTCCGCCGGTGTCGCGGCTGATCCAGACCACCGGCGTCAACTGCCGGTATTCGTGGACGCTGATGGGGACACCGACGAAGTCGGCGCGGAAGTCGGCCGTCCAGGCCGGTTTGCCGTCCCAATTGGATCGGCCGAGTGTCAACGCGCCGCCGATGTCGCGTCCAAATATGTAGTTCTTGTAGACCCACGGCTGGCCCTGCGGTCCGGTGCCGAAGGTGAGGCTGTCGCCGAAGCGGCTCTGGGTCTGGGTGAACGCCCTAGCCTGTGGGTAGGGGGCTAATTTCCCGTTGACGTGCATGACCGGCAGGAGGGCCAGGGGCTGTCGGCCGACGGGGGCGGCGCCGAGCGGGGCGGAGCCGAACAGGTTCAGAATCTGTTGTGCAGTGCAGTGGTTCATCAGCGAGTCGATCGTGCGGTCGCGGTCAGTCTGACTGATCACACAGACCCCGTCGGGAACAGGTGGAGCGGCGGCGACCGAACCGGTCGCTGCCACCGCGCCGGCGAGCGCGAGTGATCCGACGATGCCGCGAAGTGCTCGGCGCTGAAGAATCATTGCAGTGGACCCCGATCTGACCGCCCCGATGGCAGTGCGCCGTTCCGAGGGTAGCGATCCGCGTTGACCTGCGCGCCGCCGGCAGCGGGTGCAGGTTGATCTAGCCTGGCGGAATGAGGATCGGGGCAGATGCTGTGCGGGCCGTGGTCGCCACCGTCATCGTCGTGTCGAGCTTCGCGTGGGGGCTGGGGACAGCGGGGGCGCAGCCAATGCTGTTCAGCGGCCCGCCTCGCCTTTCGGGTCTCGACGTCGCGGACTACACGGGGCCGATCGGCCGGCCCGGCACGATGATTGCGATGACTCCGCTCGATCCGGCGGTGAGCTTGCCGACGGCGGGGCGCGCGTACCGGGTTCACTACTCCACCACCGATGTTCATGGTCGGCCCGCCACAAGCACCGGGCAGATTCTGCTTCCCCGACGGCCTGCTCCGGCCGGTGGCTATCCAGTCATCGCGTGGGCTCACGGCACCGTTGGCTCGGCCGATCAGTGTGCACCGTCGACTCAACCGGCCCTCGAGGACGTCGGCAGCTATCTCGGCCACTGGCTCGATCGGGGATACGCGGTGGTCGCCACCGACTATGCGGGTTTGGGCACTCCGGGGAACCTGAGCTATCTGAGCACCCGAGCGGCCGCCCATTCGGTGGTCGACTCTGTGGTTGCCGCCCAGGACACCGCTTTGCCGCTGGCGAAGAGGTGGGCGATCGTGGGGCACTCCGAGGGGGCGGCGGCCGCCATGTCAGCGGCCCGGCGCGCCTCCGAGTATTCGCGCGGCACCGGCCTGGACTACCGGGGGGTGGTGGCCACCGGAGTCCCCGCGAATCTGGAGCACGTGATCTGGCAGATCGGGCCGGGCGTACCGCCCGTCGCGCTACCCGTCGGACTCACCGCCTATGCCGCGGCGATTCTGGCCGGATTCGTCGATGCCCGACCCGAGTTCGATTCGGTGCGCTACATCACTGCGGCGGGCCGTCGGGCGCTGGATCTGGCCAACACCAACTGCACTTTGCAACTTGCCGCTGCGCTGAAGAACGACAACGTCGCGGACTGGTTCACCCGGCCGATTGCGTCGATCCCCGGAATCAAACCGGCACTGATCGACTATCTGGGCGTGCCCTACCGCGGCTACAACCGGCCCATCTTCATGGCCGCCGGGCTGATTGACGCCGCCGTCCCGATTCCGGCGCCGCTCAGCCTGGCTGCGCAGTTGGCCGCGAACAACCAGCCCCTCACGTTCGTCACCTATCCCGACGAGGGGCATTCGGGCACCTTGCTGACCTCGATGCGTGATTCGACACCCTTCCTCGCGCGGATCATGCGCTGAGCAACGGCGGTACGGGTGCGTCGGGCCGGTGCGAGTTGGCTGCGCAGCCAGGGATCAGCCGCGTTTGACGTCGGCGAGGGTGAATGTGCCGGAACTGTTCCACAGGAAGGTCTTCGGTCGGCGGGGATCACTCCCCAACACCATCCACTTGTCGCCGTGGTAGAGGGGGATGCCCGATGCGGATTTGCCGTAGAGGGCGGCGAGCGAGGCAGAATCGGCTGCGGTCTTACCAGTGTCGGCTTCGATCACCGATACGTCGGCGCCACTCTGGATCCAGATCTTGCCGTCCATCGCTCCCAGGACCGAGAGGGTCTTGTGCTTGAGTCCCTCGGCGCCGGGGAGTTCGAACAGGGCTTTGCCGCTCGTGAGGTCGAGGATTTGCAGTGCGGGGCCGCCCCCGATCAGCGTCGGCTTCGAACTCATCGAACCCCGGTAGACGTAGCTCACCGCGAGCAGGTTGCGTTGCCGGTCGATTGCGTACGACACACCGTTGACGGCCAGGGCCTTGCCGCCGCGCAGGTCGTAGGCCGACTCGCCGTTGTAGGTCACAACGCGGTAGGGGTAGGTCCCACCCGGCATGGGGGAGCCGAGGAAGCAGCGGGGATTCGGCTTCACCCAGCGCGGCTTCCCGGTTTTGGCGTCGACCGCAGTCATCCCGGCCGCGTCACCATAGAGGATGTCGCCGTCGGGGGAGCGGTCGAAGACTGAGGATTGGAAGACACCGAGCACGGCGCTCTTACTGCAGTCGCCGCTGCCGCCGACCGACATTCCGCCGTCCTTGGTGCTCGGCTTGTTCACCCACAACTCGCGCTTAGACGGCAGGTCGATGGCAGCGAGGTACTCGATGTCGCCGGAACCCGTGGGATTTTTTTCGTCTTTGTCGTAACGAATCACGACGGTGTCGCCGAAGAGGCCGACGCCGTCCAGTCCGGAGTCCTCAACGGCGTCAACGGCGACACTGCCGATGGTTTTGCCTTTCTTGTCGACGACCCGCGCTTGGATCTCAAACTTTTCCGCGGCCAGGCCGTCAGCTGGGAGCCGGACCAGCGCAGCCGTCACAGCGAGGGCCTTGGCGCTGGGGACCTGCTGAATGCCGAGTGCGAATCCGCGCGCGGCCTTCTCTCCCCGGTCCGGCGTGAACGTCACCCGCACGCCACCGTCCTCGGTGAAGACCGTCGCCCCGGCGCCATCGGGCCGGCGGGAAAACATGTCGCCGCCTTTGAGGCCGTCCCAGTCGTAGAAGGCGAATGCGTCGGGCCCGCCAATCACCGTGTTGTCGGCCCGGTTGCTGTCGGTGTCGGGGTTGATGGCGAACCGCAGCGTTGACGGCGCGCGGGTCGTCGTGGGTGTCGATGTCGCTTGGACCGTGGTTGACGTTGTCGCCTGGTCAGACGATGGGATCAGCGAACAACCGGTGGTGGCCAGCGCGGCGCTGACACAAAGCACGCCGAGTTGGGCGAGGCGAGATTTCATGGTGAGAGCGTATGGGGTACGGCTCTGACTTTGGCTGAAGCACACGCAGTCATCGGGAGGGACGCACCCTTTTGAAGGAACGCTGTAGCACTCCAGCCGGGCCCCGAGCCGGAAGTCCTGGTCAGGATGTCCCGGTCAGGATGTCCTGGTCAGGATGTCCCGGTCAGGGTGTTTGTGGTGCCCTCGGTGAGACTCGAACTCACACTGGACGGGTTTTGAATCCGTTGCCTCTGCCAATTGGGCTACGAGGGCGCGATTGCCGAGTTTAGTAGATGGCTCACCGGCGACGCCAACTGCGCCCGGTAGTGTCATAGTTCTGACATTTCCGCTAAGGGAGAGGATGCCTGTGGCTGCCGATGCCCAACCGCCCAGTCGGGTCTTGGTTGCCGAGGACGACTCGCTGATCCGGATGGATCTGGTGGAGATGTTGCGGGAGGAGGGCTACGACGTCGTCGGCGAGGCCCCCAATGGGCAGATCGCCGTCGACCTCACCGAAAGCCTGAAACCCGACCTGGTGATCATGGACATCAAGATGCCGGTGCGCGACGGGATCGACGCGGCCACCGAGATCGCCCAGAAGCGCCTGGCCCCCGTGGTGATGCTTACCGCGTTCAGCCAGCGCGACTTCATCGAGAAGGCGCGCGATGCCGGTGCGATGGCCTACCTGGTCAAGCCCTTTTCCAAGGCCGATCTGGCGCCGGCGATCGAGGTGGCCGTCAGCCGCTACCGCGAACTGGCCGCCCTGGAGGCCGAGGTGGAGTCGGTGCAGGAGACGCTGGCCACGCGCAAGCTCGTCGACCGGGCGAAGGGGCTGCTCATGAGTCAGCACGCGATGACTGAACCGGAGGCGTTCGCGTGGATCCAGCGTGCGGCGATGGATCGTCGTACGACGATGAAGCAGGTGGCCGAGGTGGTCATCGAGAACGTCGAGTCCTGAACCGGGGGTGGGCGATGAAGACCCGACAGGGCGGACTGGCCGTCGCGACAGTCGTTGTCGCCGTGGCGCTCGGCATCAGCGGATGCGCGTCCTCGCACGGCCCGGCGGTGCCGTCGGCTGCTTCCCGAGCAGCGGGCGCGTCCGGCAATCCAGCGGCCCCCGCGGTGCCGACCTCCGTGCCGCCCGGCGAAACCGGCCTGGCGATCACGACGGTCGGACAGCTGACCCTGGCCGGCCAGCGCTTCGACCCGCCGGCCCCGGCAAGCCCCGCCAACCCGGCGGGCGACGGTAAGGCCGCCTGTCCTCGCCTGACCGTGGCGGTGGTCGGCGACCTTTCCACCCGTGACGGGATTGACGGCACCGCCATCGCCAACGGTGCACAACTGGCCGTCGACCAGCACAACGCGGCGAATCCGCGTTGCCAACTCGTCGTGCGCCGGACCGATACCAAGGGCAACGGCGTCGTCGCCGCCGAGGAGGCCAGGCGTCTAGCGGCCCGCCCCGACGTTGTCGCCGTCATCGGGCCGCTCACCTCCTCAGATGCGCTCGCCGCCGGCCCGACCTTCCATGCGGCCGGATTGGTGAATCTGAGCCCGTCGGCCACGGCACCGACCCTCACCGACAAGGGGTGGAAGACGTTCTTCCGCGGCGTCAACAACGACGATGTACAGGGTGCGGCCATTGCCCGCTACCTGGTCGGCGCCGGTGGCCGCAAGAAGGTTTGCGTCATCGCCGATAACACCGACGGGGGCGCCGGCCTGGCCCGGGCAGTCACCCAAGGCCTTGGCGGTGCCGCCGTCCAAGCCTGTTCGACCGGCATCCAGCGCGGCAGTCACGCCTACGGGCCCGCCGTGGACGCGGTCGTGAAGGCGGCGGCGGACGGCGTGTATTTCGCCGGATCCGCACGCGATGGCGGCGCATTCGCCGCCGCCCTGCGCCAGGCCGCACCGACGGTGGTGTTCGCTGCGGGCGACGAGGCGAACAACCCCGACTTCCTTGCCTTCGCCGGTGCGGGCGCCGACGGCGCACTGCTGTCCTGCTCATGCAGTCCCGCCCCCGACGCCTTCTCCGCGGCCTACGCCACCCGGTTCGGCGGGCCGCCGGCCCGGTACTCGCTGGAGGCCTACGATCTGGCGACGGTCATCATCAGGGGGATTGCGGCCGGAAAGCAGACCCGGCCCCACTTACGGGCCTACGTCGCGGACTACTCCGGCGATGGGCTTTCACGTCACTATCAGTGGGCGCCGACGGGAGATCTGATCGGCAACACGGTGTGGCTGTCGCGGGTGGGGCCGGCGTAGCGGTCGGTGTCGGGGCCGACCACTAGACTTCGTCGGTGTGAGTCCAGCGCAGAAGTCAGCATCGAAGGCCGCCGCCGACCCGACGGGCGACGGGCGCCCGCTGCTGATGCTGCTCGACGGGCATTCGCTGGCCTATCGGGCCTTCTTCGCGTTACCCGCGGAAAACTTCAAGACCGCCGGCGGGCAGACGACCAACGCCGTCTACGGCTTCACGTCGATGCTGATCAACCTGCTGCGCGACGAACAACCGACGCATATCGCCGCCGCTTTCGACGTGTCGCGCCAGACGTTCCGCTCCGAGCGGTTCCCCGAGTACAAGGCGCAGCGTGACAAGTCGCCCGACGAGTTCCGCGGTCAGGTGGACCTCACCAAGGAAGTGCTCGCCGCAATGGGAATCCCGGTGTTCGCCGTCGCGGGCTTCGAGGCCGACGACGTGATCGCCACCCTCGCCACCCAGGCCCGCGAGCGGGACTATCGGGTTCTGATCGTCACCGGCGATCGCGACGCCCTGCAACTCGTCGACCCTGAGACCACAGTGCTCTACCCCAAACGGGGTGTCTCCGAACTGACGCGATTCACCCCCGAGGAGGTGGAGGGCAAGTATGGGCTGACGCCGCGGCAATACCCCGACTACGCCGCCCTGCGCGGCGACCCGTCGGACAATCTGCCGGGCATCCCGGGGGTGGGGGAGAAGACCGCGGCCAAGTGGATCCGCGAATACGGCTCACTCGCCGGGCTCGTCGACCATGTCGAGGACGTGCGCGGCAAGGTCGGCGACTCGTTGCGTGCCAACCTGTCGTCGGTGCTCACCAACCGGGAACTGACCGAGCTGGTCCGCGACGTCGACCTGCCATCCGGACCCGACGACCTCGCGCTGGCCGGCTGGGACCGCGAACAGATTCACAAACTGTTCGACGACCTCGAATTCCGGGTGCTGCGCGACCGCCTTTTCTCCACCCTGTCCTCGCCCGAGCCGGAAGCCGAATCCGGGTTCGACCTCGACGGCGAGGTGCTCGCCCCCGGCGCCGTCCGGGCCTGGCTCGACGCTCATGCGCGGACCGGACGCAGCGGCGTCATGGTCACCGGGCCGGCGCGCGTCGTCGACTCCGACGTCGAGGCCGTTGCCATCGCCGCGGCCGACGAGGTGAGCGCCTACCTCGATCCGACGACGATGACCCCCGATGATGAGCAAGCCCTCGGCGAGTGGTTTGCCGACCCGGCGGCCGACAAGGCCCTACACGAGGCCAAGTGGGCGTTCCACGCGCTGCGCGGGCGCGGCTGGAAGCTCGCCGGCGTCAGCAGCGACACGTCGCTGGCCGCCTACCTGGCGCGACCCGGACAGCGCAGCTTCAACCTCGACGACCTCGTCGTGCGCTACCTGCGGCGCGAGCTGCGCGTCGACGCGGCCGGCGCCGACGACGGCCAACTCTCGCTCCTCGACGGCGAGGGCGGCGATGCCAAGCGCGCCGACGAACTGATGCTCGCGGCGCGCGCGGTCGCCGAACTCGCGATCGCCTTCGACGAGGAACTCGACCGGTTACACGCCCGCGATCTCCTCGCCGACGTCGAACTGCCGCTGCTGTTCGTCCTCGCCGACCTCGAGGCAACCGGCATTGCGGTGGACACCGACCACCTGCGCACCCTGGAAGCGGAGTTCGCCGACCGGGTGCGTGCTGCGGCGGAGGCCGCCTACGACGTGATCGGCGAACAGGTGAACCTCGGTTCGCCCAAGCAACTGCAGACGATCCTCTTCGATAAACTCGACATGCCGAAGACGAAGAAGACCAAGACCGGATACACCACCGACGCCGACGCACTCCAGGGGCTGTACGCGAAGACCGGCCATCCGTTCCTCGAGCATCTGCTCGAGCACCGCGACGCGACGCGGCTCAAGATCACCGTCGAGGGCCTACTGAAAGCGGTGGCGCCCGATGATCGGATCCACACCACGTTCAATCAGACCATCGCGGCCACCGGGCGCCTCAGCTCGACCGAACCGAATCTGCAGAACATCCCGGTGCGGACCCCGGCCGGCCGGCAGATCCGCGGTGGCTTCATCGTGACCGGCGGGGGCGAGCCCAGTTCTCGCGCCGCAGGTACCGAGGCCGACTTCGAGTGCCTGATGACGGCGGACTACAGCCAGATCGAAATGCGGATCATGGCGCACCTGTCCGAGGACGCAGGCCTGATCGAGGCGTTCAACACCGGCGAAGACCTGCACAACTTCGTCGGGTCGCGTGCGTTCGGCGTCCCGATCGACGGGGTGACCGCAGAAATGCGCCATCGGGTCAAGGCGATGTCTTACGGCCTCGCTTACGGACTTTCGGCATTCGGTTTGGCGGCGCAGCTCGGTATCGGGCGCGACGAGGCCAAGGACCAGATGGAGGCCTACTTCGCGCGTTTCGGCGGGGTGCGCGACTACCTGCACAACGTGGTTGACGTGGCGCGCCGCAACGAGTACACCGCCACCGTCTACGGTCGTCGGCGCTACCTTCCCGACCTCAACAGCGACAACTGGCAGCGCCGTCAGGCCGCGGAGCGGATGGCGCTCAACGCGCCCATCCAGGGCAGCGCCGCCGACATCATCAAGGTCGCGATGATCAATGTGCACCGCCGCCTCGCCGACGAACAGTTACGCTCCCGGATGCTGCTGCAGGTCCACGACGAATTGGTGCTGGAGGTGGCTCGCGGTGAGCGTGAACAGGTGGAGGCGCTGGTCCGGGCCGAGATGGGCACTGCGATCAGTCTGTCTGTCCCGCTCGATGTCTCCGTCGGCATCGGCCGGTCCTGGGACGACGCGGCGCACTGACATGACCGCACGGCGCTGGACGGGAGCGTTGGCAGTGCTAGTGGCCGTCTTGGCGATGGCGGCCTGCACGAACGACGAGTCGGCGCTGGACACCAAACCAATCAGCGTCGGCGTCACCGAGCAGCCACCCATCGCCGCACTGGTGCCGGCCGCGATACGCGACGGCGGGGTCCTCATCGTCGGTACCAATCCGCCGTATCAGCCCAATGAGTTCAAGAACCGGGACGGTGCGATCATCGGTTTCGACATCGACTTGGTGCGGGCGATCAGTCAGGTGTTCGGCCTGCAGCTGAGGGTCGTCGAATCCGAGTTCGCCAAAATCATTCCCGCCATTCAGGCGGGCACCTTCCACATGGGCATCTCCGCGTTCACCGACACCCTCGAACGGGAAAAGCAGGTCGACTTCATCACCTACTTCTCCGCCGGGATCCAGTGGGCCCGCCGCACCGGAAGCACCATCACCCCCGAGTCCGCGTGTGGCAAGCGCGTCGGCGTCAAATCGACGACTGTGCAAGAGACGCAGGAGATTCCGGCGAAGTCGGCCGCATGCGAGAAGTTGGGGAAGGAGCCGATCCGGATGGTGAAATTCGAGAACCAGGACGCCACCGTCAACGCGCTTCTCCTCGGTCAAGTCGACGCGATCTCCGCCGATTCCCCGGTCACCGCCTACGCGATCAAGAAGACCGACGGCCAATTGGAGGCGGTGGGTCCGGTCTACGACGCCGCGCCCTACGGCATACCCGTCGCCGGCCAGTCCAACCTGGCCCCAGCCGTCCAGGCGGCGGTCCAGTACCTGATCGACCACGGCTACTACGGCACAATCGCCCACCATTGGGGGGTCGGGGCTGGCATGATCCGGACGTCGGTCATCAATGGCGCAAAGGAGTAGACTGCGTGGCGCATCCCGTCGAATCCGTCGGTGCCCGGGACACTGCGGCGCCGATCGAGGCGGTGCCGCTGCGGCATCCGGGCCAGTGGGCGGCCGCGGTCGTCGTGGTGGCCCTGGTCGGGTTGTTCGTCTACGGCGCCGCTACCAACCCGGCGTATCGCTGGCGCACCTATGCGTCATATCTGTTCGACACCCGTGTGCTAACGGGCGTCGGGTACACCTTGGCGCTGACGGTGCTGGCCATGCTGATCGCGGTCGTCCTCGGGGTGACGCTGGCGGTGATGCGACTGACGAACAATCCGGTGCTCCGCTATTGCGCATGGGTCTACATCTGGATCTTCCGTGGCACACCGGTGTATGTGCAGCTCGTGTTCTGGGGATTGTTCGGCTCGATCTACAAGCAGATCGATATCGGCGTTCCGTTTGTGACGCAGTTCGCCCACATCAATATCCAGGCACTCAACGCCGCCTTCTTCTTCGCTGTTATCGGACTTGGGCTCAACGAGGCGGCGTATATGGCCGAGATTGTTCGAGCCGGGATCTCGTCGGTGGGCCACGGCCAGACCGAGGCCTCCACGGCGTTGGGAATGTCGTGGGCGCAGACGATGCGCCGCACCGTATTGCCGCAAGCGATGCGGGTGATCATCCCGCCGACCGGCAACGAGCTGATCAGCATGCTCAAGACGACGAGCCTGGTGGCGGCGGTGCCGTTCAGCCTCGAACTCTACGGTCGGACCAGGGACATCTCCGGCGTTAACTTCCAGCCGATTCCGCTGCTCCTCGTCGCCTCCACCTGGTACCTCGCGGTGACCAGTGTCCTCATGATCGGCCAGCACTATGTGGAGAAGCATTACAGCAAGGGCGTGGGCCGGGCCGGGGGGATGCGATGAGCGCAATGGTGTCGGCCCAATCGGTCGGCAAGTCGTTCGGCGCCCTGCAGGTGCTGAACGGGGTGTCGTTGGAGGTTGCGCGCGGCCAGGTCGCCTGCCTGATCGGCCCATCCGGTTCGGGGAAGTCGACGTTTCTGCGTTGCGTCAACCATCTTGAACGGATCAACTCGGGGCGGCTCTACGTCGACGGCGAGTTGATGGGCTATCGGGAGGGCGGCGACCGACTCTACGAGTTGAGCCCGAAACAGGCGGCGCGACAGCGCCGCGATATCGGCATGGTCTTTCAGCACTTCAACCTGTTTCCGCATCGGACCGCGCTGGAGAACATCATCGAGGCTCCCGTCCAGGTGGCGGGCAAGCCGAAGGCGGCGGCGGTCGAGCAGGCGCGCGAACTGCTGGACCAGGTGGGATTGGCCGACCGCGCCGACCACTACCCGGCCCAGTTGTCCGGCGGCCAGCAACAGCGGGTGGCGATCGCCCGGGCACTGGCCATGGAACCCAAACTGATGCTCTTCGATGAGCCGACGTCGGCGCTCGACCCCGAACTCGTCGGCGATGTGCTGGCCGTCATGCGGCGCCTCGCCGACGATGGAATGACCATGCTGGTCGTGACGCACGAAATGGGTTTCGCGCGCGAGGTGGCCGACCAGCTGGTGTTTATGGACGCCGGCGTCGTCGTCGAGAGTGGCGACCCGCGCGAGGTGCTGGCCAACCCGCAGCATGAGCGGACCCAGGTTTTCCTGGCGAAACTATTGTGAGGTAGCGAGTCGTCGGAGCACTTCCTGTTGCGTGTATCACGTATCTGCGTTAACGTGAACATACGTTCTATTACGGATTGGTTTCCGCAGCTGACAGGGGGTGGGTCCGTTGACCGATTCGCCTGTGCGGTTGCGGGATTCGACTGTGCGGTTGCCGGATTCTCCAGTGCAGTTGGCGCGGTTGATCGACGCGGCGACGGTGAAGCTGGCTGAGGCCCCGTTGGGTCTGGTCGCTGATGGCGAGGTGGGGGAGATCGCGGAGGTGCTCGAGACCGCCCGGCGCCGGACTGACGGGGTGTGTGCGTCGGTGTTGATGGAAGTGTCGGATCGCGAGTTATTCCGGGCCTCGGGGCACACGACGCTCAAGCGGTACTACGCCCAGGAATTGCGGTTGGGGGCGGCCGAGGCCAAGCGGCGGTTGGCGGTGGCCGAGGCGATCACCCCGGCCATGGCGATGACCGGGCAGAAGCTGCCGCCCAAGCGCGAACCATTGGCCGCGGCGGTCGCGTCGGGGGTGGTGTCGGCTGATCACGTGTACGAGGTGGAGCTGATCATGGCCAAAGTGCCGCGGGCTGCTTCGGTCGAGGATGTGGACACAGCAGTGGCGATTTTGACCGAAGCAGCGCGCGAGATGGCGCCGGCCGAGTTGCGTCCGATCGGCCAACGACTGCTGGCGCATCTGGATCCGGATGGGGAGTTGTCTGATGACACTGATCGGCGCCGCCAGCGCGGGATCACTATCGGGCGGCAGGACAACCGGTTGTTGTCCACGTTGACCGGCGTGTTGACCCCGGCGCTACGGGCCAAGATCGAAGTCGTTTGGAACGCGTGGGCAGCGCCGGGGGTCAACAATCCCGACGACGAGCAGCCGATCGCCTTCCCACCCGAGCGCACTGGCGATACCGGTGGCGAGGAGCAGCGCGAAGCATTGGCCGAAGCCATCACGCGCGATACGCGCAGTGCGGCGCAACGCAATCACGATGCCCTCGACGCGATGTGCGACTGGATTTTGGGCCATCAGGGCCTGGGGCGGCCGAACCGGATTCCGGCGCAGTTGGTGATCACCATCGACGAGCACGACCTGGCCCGTCGCGCCGGGGTGGCGGTTACCTCGACCGGCACGATGGTGCCGGTCGCCGAGCTGATCGAACTCGCCGCCGATACGGTGCCCTGGCTGGAGGTGTTTCGCCACGCCACCAGTCAAGTCCTCGACTTCGCGCGCGGCCGGCGCTTGGCCACCATGGCCCAACGGCTGGCGATGTTCGGCCAAGACCTCGGCTGCACCCGACCCGGATGCACCGAACCGTTCTGCCGTACGCAAGCTCACCACGCCGTCCAAGACTTCGCCGCCGGCGGCCAGACGAACCTGGCTGATCTGGGATCAGCGTGCGGACGCGACAACCGCAACGTCGGCTCCAAGCCCGGTCAGTGGGAAACCGCCATCATTGCCACCGGCCCCGATGCCGGGCGCACCGGCTGGCGACTGACCGGCAGTGCCGGTCCGTACCGCACCAACCCCGTCCATGACCCAAGAACACTGCTGGACCGCCACCCCGGCGACCCCGACCCACCCGGCCAGTTAGCCAGCCCGGACGAACCCACAGACCTTCGCCGAATCAGGCGGGACCTCAACAGCGTCCCCGAATCCCGGCCATCGCCGGTCGAGCGTGCACTCGAGCGCCTGCTCCTTGCCGCGTAGCGCGGCGGTGGGCCACCGCGGCATACTCGGAGAATGCCACTTCGGATCGGAGTCCTCGACGGCGATGGCATCGGGCCCGAGATCGTCCCCGTCGCCGTCGACATCGCCACCGCGGCCGCGACTCACGCCGACCTCGACGTCGAGTGGGTGCCGCTCGCCATGGGGCGCTCAGCCATCGACACCCTTGGCGATCCGCTACCGCCGGCGACCCTGGACGCGCTCGACGACCTCGACTGCTGGATCCTTGGGCCGCATGATTCTGCGGGCTATCCCGACCAGTTTCGTGGGCAACTGACGCCCGGTGCCGTGATTCGCAAGCGCTACGGCCTCTACTCGAACCTGCGGCCAGCGCGAGTCTATCCGGGGGTGCCGTCGGTGAGCGGAGCGATCGACCTGCTCATCGTCCGCGAGAACAGTGAGGGGCTGTATGCCGATCGCAACATGGCGGTGGGTAGCGGCGAGTTCATGCCGACGCCCGATGTGGCGCTCGCCGTCGGGGTAATCACCCGCGCGGCATCGGAGCGGATCGCGCGGGTCGCCTTCGAGCAGGCTCGCCGTCGCAAGAAGCACGTGACCGTCGTCCACAAGGCCAACGTGCTCACCATGACCACCGGGCTCTTCCGTGCGGCGTGTTACGACGTCGCGGGCGACTACCCGGACGTCACCGTCGACGAGGAGCATGTCGATGCGATGGCGGCCCTGCTGGTGCGGCGCGCCGGTGACTTCGACGTCCTCGTCACCGAAAACCTCTTTGGCGACATCCTTTCCGACCTCGCCGCCGAGCTCGCCGGATCACTGGGCCTGGCCGCATCGATCAACACCTCCGACTGCAAAGCGATGGCCCAGGCGGCACATGGTGCCGCACCTGACATCGCGGGGCGCGACTGCGCCAATCCGGTAGCGCTGATCGAGTCGACAGCGATGCTTTTCGATTGGTGGGCGCAGCAGTTCGACGATGATCGAGGGCGCGACCTCGCGGCGACGATACGGGCCGCGCTGACCGCGACGCTGGATGCTGGCGAGATGACGCCGGATCTGGGTGGCTCGACGGGAACAGCCGAATTCGGGCGACTGATTCGCACCCGGATCGGCGCGAGATAGCAGCCTCTGTCGAGGGTGCCCACTCAGTGGAGACAGGGTGCCCACTCGGCGTCGCCAGGGTGCCCACTCGGCGAATTTTGGTGCCCACTCGGCGAAGACGGGGTGAGCGATTCAGGCGGGCTTGCGGCAGCAGAAGATCGCGGTGCCGGGGAAGTAGGCGCCGCGCAGGGGTGACCATTGGCCCCACTCCTGCTCGAAGTCTTCGGGCCACTCGGGTTCGACGACGTCGTCGAGGATCAGCCCGGCCGCGCGGATCTCGCGGATCCGGTCGCCCATGGTGCGGTGATGCTCGACGTAGGTGATCGCGCCGGACTCGTCGCGCTCCGCATAGGGGGTGCGGTTGAAGTAGGGGATGGTGACGGTCAGCCCGGCCGGTCCGGGGTCGTCGGGGAACATCCAGCGCATCGGGTGGTTCACCGCGAAGACCCACCGCCCGCCCGGACGCAGCACGCGGGCAACCTCGGCCATGACACCGGCGGAGTCGGCGACGAAGGGGACCGCGCCGAACGCCGAGCAGGCCAGGTCGAAGGATGCGCCGGCAAACGGCAGCCGCTCGGCCGTTGCCTGCACCAGCGGAACCCGCTGCGCGTCGCCGGCCATCGCGGCGACCCCGTGCGCGAGCATCCCGCGCGACAAGTCGATTCCAACCGGGTGGGCGCCGTGGGCGGCGAGCCACCGCGCGCACGGGGCCGAGCCGCAGCCGACCTCGAGGATCGTCTTGCCGACGATGTCACCGAGCAGGCCGATGTCGGCTTCGCGCAGATTCTCCGGGCACCAGACGAAGTCGCCGCCGGTCGACTCCACCCCGAGGTAGGCGCCGTGCTCGTCGTGGTAGGCGTCGGCGTCCGAATCCCACCACTGCCGGTTCGCGCGGTCGCTGGCGGCGGAGTCGACCGGCCCCAAGACCCGCGGGGGGTGGGTCCCGTCTTCATCCACCATCTCACTGTCCGGCATGGGTCGTCAGCACGCCCGCCCGGCAAGAAGGGTCTCGGTCCGGGCTTCGCCATCCCATCGCCGGATTCCCGCGGCGACCACCTGGCGGACCTCGTTGTCGGAGACCAGTGTCAACGCCGGTGCCAGCTGATCGTCGGAGAGCCGTCGTGCCAGCGTCACGTGCGGCGTCCACTCGCCGGGCCGGGAGTGGCCGAATTCACCGTCGACGAAACCGGCGGTCAGGCGCGCGACGGTGGCGTGGAGGCTGAGCAGTTCACTGGTGGGGATGACCGAACGGGCGAGTACGTAGCCGCCGTGGGCGCCGGCCGCGCCGTGGGACAAGACAATCGGCGCGCCGAGCCGGATGGTGATCGGCAGTCGTTGCGCAACCGGACCAAGTGCGCTCAAGGCGGCCGGTTCGACCGAGCGGGCGGCGATCAGCGTGAGGTGCGGCCGCTGATGGCGATGCGGATTGCGCAGACCCGCCGCGACGAGGCGGTTCACCTCGGCGATGATGGCCGCGCCCGCAGCGTCGTCGAAGGTCAGCTCAAGTGAGTGGACCATAGTGCTCCTCCGCTCGACGCGCCGAGACGCATTTGTGCAGGACAGGGGGGTGGCGTAGTGTTTGAGGGGCGTGTGACCAGGGTATGTTCGAATCGCCGTGTTCACATCGTTGACCAGCAATTTTCCTGCTGGATGACCGCAACCAACATCCTGTCCCCACTAGATACCTGTCCGGAGCAACCCAACACATGTCGTCCCCCACTATTACCTCGCCGCAAGTAGCCGTCAACGACATCGGCTCGGCTGAGGACTTTCTCGCCGCCATCGATTCCACCATCAAGTACTTCAACGATGGCGACATCGTCGAGGGGACGATCGTCAAGGTCGACCGCGATGAGGTCCTGCTCGACATCGGCTACAAGACCGAAGGCGTCATCCCGTCTCGCGAGCTCTCCATCAAGCACGACGTCGACCCCAGCGAGGTCGTCAACGTCGGCGATGAGATCGAAGCCCTCGTTCTCACCAAGGAGGACAAAGAAGGCCGCCTGATCCTGTCCAAGAAGCGCGCCCAGTACGAGCGCGCCTGGGGCACGATCGAGGAGCTCAAGGAGAAGGACGAGGCCGTCAAGGGCACCGTCATCGAAGTCGTCAAGGGCGGCCTGATCCTCGACATCGGCCTGCGTGGCTTCCTGCCCGCGTCGCTGGTCGAGATGCGCCGGGTCCGCGATCTGCAGCCGTACATCGGCAAGGAGATCGAGGCCAAGATCATCGAGCTCGACAAGAACCGCAACAACGTGGTCCTGTCGCGTCGCGCCTGGCTCGAGCAGACCCAGTCCGAGGTCCGCAGCGAGTTCCTGCACCAGCTCCAGAAGGGGCAGGTCCGCAAGGGCGTCGTATCCTCGATCGTCAACTTCGGTGCCTTCGTCGACCTCGGCGGCGTCGACGGCCTGGTCCACGTGTCCGAACTGTCGTGGAAGCACATCGACCACCCGAACGAGGTCGTCACCGTGGGCGACGAGGTCACCGTCGAGGTCCTCGACGTCGACCTGGACCGCGAGCGCGTTTCGCTGTCGCTCAAGGCGACCCAGGAAGACCCGTGGCGTCAGTTCGCCCGCACCCACGCGATCGGCCAGATCGTGCCGGGCAAGGTCACCAAGCTGGTTCCGTTCGGTGCGTTCGTCCGCGTCGAAGAGGGCATCGAGGGCCTGGTCCACATCTCCGAGCTCGCCGAGCGCCACGTCGAGGTGCCCGATCAGGTTGTCGCCGTTGGCGACGATGCGCTGGTCAAGGTCATCGACATCGACCTCGAGCGTCGTCGTATCTCGCTGAGCCTCAAGCAGGCCAACGAGGACTACACCGAAGAGTTCGATCCGAGCAAGTACGGCATGGCCGACAGCTACGACGAGCAGGGGAACTACATCTTCCCCGAGGGCTTCGACGCTGACACCAACGAGTGGCTCGAGGGCTTCGAGGAGCAGCAGAAGGCCTGGGAGGCGCGTTACGCCGAGGCTGAGCGTCGTCACAAGATGCACACCGCCCAGATGGAGAAGTTCGCCAAGGCTGCCGCCGAGGCGGAGAACGCTCCGAGCGACTACTCCTCGTCGACCGACGATTCGGCAGCTGGCGCCTCGGCGCCGAGCTCCGGTGGTTCGTTGGCTAGCGACGAGCAGCTCGCTGCTCTGCGCGAGAAGCTCGCCGGCAACGCCTGAACATCTCGGTAGCAAACAAGCTCCCCGGTCCGATTGGGCCGGGGAGCTTGTTTGTTTGGTGCGCGGCAGCGGCGCGTCAGCCCGCCCGGGCCGACGTCGAGCACCGGCCATACGCATAGTGCTTGGCGATTCGACGCCCGTTGGCCCACACCGCACAACCGATATAGGCCTGCGGGTTGGTGGCGGTGGCGGCGACGGCCGCCCCGTCGTAGGTGTATGCGGCGACGGTGCGTTCCCAGCAACCTGCGCCGAGCCAGCGGGAAGTCCGTCCCTGTTCGGCAACCGACTCACCAACGCCGACGCCGTAGGTGATGGTTGCGTTGGTCGGCGTGGTGTCGCTCGCGCAGACGCGCAGGGTGTAATCCACCCGCGGCGCGGCAGCGGCAAACGGGACCGTGCTGGCCGGGCCGGTGAGAGCGAGGGTGAGCGCCGCGGCGCAGCCGAATCGCAGTAATGGCATTGCGCCAGCGTAACCACCGTGGCGGCACCTGGTGGGCCGGCCCGTGCTTCGGAGCAGGCCAGGGGAGTCGGCGTAGGTGGCGATAGACTCGAGTAGTGAGGTCTAACGCGCTGATCGTGGTCGACGTCCAGTACGACTTCTGCGAAGGCGGATCGCTCGCGGTGGTGGGCGGGCTCGGGATGGCCAGTCGGCTGGCCGCCGCGCTGCGCGACGAGGCCTTTGTGGGCCGCTACGACGTGCTGGTGACGACCCAGGATTGGCATATCGATCCGGGTGCGCATTTCGCGGCAGCGGGGCAGGTGCCAGACTTCCAGACATCGTGGCCCGTCCACTGCGTCGCCGGGTCCGATGGTGCCCGCATTATTGCCGAGCTCGACGACGCGGTGGCGGGCATCGAGACAATCCCGGTGATCCGCGTGTTCAAAGGGCACTACAGTGCCGCGTATTCCGGCTTCGAAGGCGTCACCGGAGATGATGAGCGGCTACTCGATCGGCTGCGGTCCGATGGTGTCACCGACGTCGACATTGCCGGGATCGCCACCGACTACTGCGTGAAGCAGACGGCCATCCACGCCGCTGATGCGGGATTCGGCACGACGGTTCTCCAGGACTTCGCAGTCGGCATCGACGACGCCGACGTGGCTGCGCTCTATGCGAGTGGGTTCGCGGCAGCGGGTGTTTCGGTCCGCCACCGGTAGCCGGTGCTGGTCCTCGGCCGGCTCGTTTGCCACACTGAGGACGTGATTCGAGTGGGTTTGACCGGTGGAATGGGCGCGGGGAAGTCGACCGTTGCGAAGGCCTTTGCTGATCGGGACGCGTACCTGATCGACGCGGACAAGATTGCGCGCGAGGTGGTGGCGGCGGGCACTCCGGGCCTGGCGGCCCTGATGGCGGCTTTCGGTGCCGGCATCATTGGCCCCGACGGTGAGCTGGACCGTGCGGCACTTGCCGCCAAGGCGTTCGCCGACGACGAGTCCCGGGCCAAGCTGAACGCCATCACGCATCCGCTCATCGGCGCCCGCACAACTGAGCTGCTCGACGCGGCCCCAGCGAATGCGATTGTCGTGCAAGACATTCCCCTGCTGGTGGAGAACCACACCGCCCCGTTCTTCCATGCGGTCGTGGTGGTGAACGCCGACGTGGATGTGCGGGTGCATCGGTTGGTGACGTCGCGCGGACTCGATGAGGCCGATGCGCGGGCCCGCATTGCCGCGCAGGCGACCGAGCAACAGCGTCGTGTGGTCGCCGACGCGTGGCTGGACAACTCGAATGAGCACGCGCATCTGCTCGAGCAGGCGATTGATCTGTGGGCGCGACGCTTGGTGCCCTACGAGGCCAACGTGCGAGCCGGGGTCGTGGCAACTCCCGATCCCGATCTTGTTGCCGCCGATCCGGATTCCGCTGCGTTGCCGACCCGCTTGACCAACCGGCTGTGGGCGATCGCGGGGGACAAGGCGGTCGCCATCGAGGTCACTTCCACCGAACCGGTGACCGCACTGAGAATCGCCGCGCGTGATGGCGAGGCGGGGGCGGCCCTGCCCGAGCTGCTGCGGGCCGGCGGCTTCCCCGCCGACGGATTGGGAGCATTCGCCTCGGCGGACCCCGGTCGCCCCGCGAAGGTCGAAATCGCCCTTCCTTGAGGGTTCAAGGACGGTCGCGCCAGGTTACGGGCTCGCCGACTGCATCGTCGAGCCAGCCTTGTACGTCATGGGCGCGCTCTGCTGCGCCGACGAGTGTCCTGGTGGCGATCTGCACCGCGAGCTCGCACTGCGCGGTGGTGAGATAGCCGTCTGCGTGCGCGTCGAAGACTTCGTCGACGTCGATCAGTTCCAGCGGCCGTCCGACGACATCGACGAGGTCGAGGTACCAGTCGGTCGCGTGCCAGCGGCCGTCGGCGTCGGGTCCGGTGAATTCGCCGACGTCGAGATACAGACGCTGGCCCGGGCGATAGTCCGGCTCGCGGAAATGAAAGATGTTGGCGCGCAGTCCGAGGGTGGGGAGTAGCCAGGACTCAAGCCGTTCGAACCTGGGGTGGTCGGCCGGTCGTGACATGTAGAGCCCATAGTCGGTGGCGCGATAGACCTCGACCGGCCGCACGAAGCCTTTCGGGTCCGTGTTGGTCTTGGCCGGTACGTCGAAGGTCTCGACCTTGGGCGGATGTGCGGTGGGTGCCATCGTCAGTGTCGCTCCGAGCCTTCGGCGGGTGATTCGTCCGCGTGCGCCGGGAACACGCGTCCGCCTGCGGTGTCGCTGGCGTGTCGGCGCGCGGCGAGGAAGGTGTCGCGGTCCTCCTCGGCGGTGGCACCCGTGGTGAATTCGAGTTGACCCCACCGCATCAAGCGCATGGGCTCGGGCTGCGTGATGGCGTGGTCGTGGAGCGCGGCCGCGTAGCCGGGCAGGTCCGCGGGGTCCATCGGCAGGTGGAGTTGCGCTCGGGCATGGCCCAATCATACGAACATGGCCCAATCATACGAATCGGACTTCCCGATGCCGAACGGGCCACGCTGGGGCCGGGTCACCCCAAACCGGTTGGTGCGGGTGAGTGTTTGCTCGGCGAGGTGAAGTACCGCTGGCCTGTTCGCCGTCGGGGCGGCATGTCGGGGGTCGCCCCTATCCTGGTGTCATGGCGTTCCCTGCAGAGAAACCGGTCCTCGCGCATTCTGAGTTCCGCCCGATCGGCGAGATCGAGCGTGCCGATGCACGCTTCGACGTGGTCAGCGAGTTTGAGCCGGCCGGTGACCAGCCGGCAGCGATCGATGAGCTTGAGCGCCGAGTCAACGACGGGGAGCGCGACATCGTGTTGCTCGGCGCGACCGGCACCGGCAAGTCGGCGACGACGGCCTGGCTGATCGAACGCCTGCAACGCCCCGCGCTGGTCATGGCCCCCAACAAGACCCTCGCGGCGCAGCTTGCCAACGAACTGCAGGAAATGCTCCCGAACAACGCGGTGGAGTACTTCGTCTCCTATTACGACTACTACCAACCCGAGGCGTACATCGCGCAGACCGACACCTACATCGAGAAGGACTCGTCGATCAACGACGATGTGGAGCGCTTGCGCCACTCGGCGACCTCGAGCCTGCTATCGCGGCGCGATGTCGTCGTGGTGGCCTCGGTGTCGTGCATCTACGGATTGGGCACGCCCCAGTCCTACCTCGACCGCTCGGTGGAGATGTCGGTCGGCGACGAGATCGACCGCGACGCGCTGCTGCGCCTGCTCGTCGACGTGCAGTACAGCCGTAACGACATGTCTTTCACGCGCGGCGGATTCCGGGTGCGCGGCGACACCGTCGAAATCATCCCGTCCTACGAGGAACTCGCCATCCGTATCGAGTTCTTCGGCGACGAGGTCGAGGCGTTGTACTACCTGCATCCGCTTACCGGGGACGTCGTGCGGCAGGTCGATACGGTCCGAATCTTCCCGGCCACCCACTATGTGGCCGGACCGGAGCGCATGGAACGTGCGATGAAGGGCATCGAGGACGAACTCGCGCAACGTCTCGCCGAGTTGGAGAACAAGGGGAAGCTGCTCGAGGCTCAGCGGCTGAGAATGCGCACCAGCTACGACTTGGAGATGATGCGCCAAGTCGGCTTCTGTTCCGGCATCGAGAACTATTCGCGCCATATCGACGGGCGCGGCGCCGGCTCGGCTCCGGCCACCCTGATCGACTACTTCCCCGAGGACTTTCTGCTCGTCATCGATGAATCACATGTGACGGTGCCGCAGATCGGTGCCATGTACGAGGGGGATATGTCGCGTAAGCGCAACCTCGTCGACTTCGGCTTCCGGCTGCCGTCGGCCGTCGACAATCGCCCGTTGACCTGGAACGAGTTCGTCGACCGGGTCGGCCAGACGGTCTACCTGTCGGCGACGCCGGGGCCCTACGAACTGGGGCAGAGCAACGGCGAGTTCGTCGAGCAGGTCATCCGGCCGACCGGACTGCTCGACCCGAAAGTCGTGGTGAAGCCGACGAAAGGTCAAATCGACGACCTGGTGCACGAGATCCGCGAGCGGACCGAGCGCAACGAGCGCGTTCTCGTCACGACGCTGACCAAAAAGATGGCCGAGGACCTCACCGACTATCTACTCGAACTGGGGATTCGCGTCCGGTATCTGCACTCGGAGGTCGATACCCTGCGGCGCGTCGAACTGCTGCGGCAGCTGCGCCTGGGCGAATATGACGTGCTCGTCGGGATCAACCTGCTCCGTGAGGGCCTCGACCTCCCGGAGGTGTCCCTCGTGGCAATCCTCGACGCGGACAAGGAGGGCTTCCTGCGCAGTACCACCTCGCTCATTCAGACGATCGGTCGCGCCGCCCGCAACGTTTCCGGCGAGGTGCACATGTACGCCGACAAGATCACCGATTCGATGCAGAATGCGATTGACGAAACAGAACGCCGTCGCGAAAAGCAGATCGCCTACAACAAGGAAGCAGGAATCGATCCGCAGCCGCTGCGCAAGAAGATCGCCGACATCCTCGACCAGGTCTACCGCGAGGCCGACGATGATGTGGCCGGCGCGGCACCGGTCGGCGGATCGGGCCGCAATGCCACCCGGGGGCGCCGCGCCCAGGGTGACAACCCGAAGGGGCCGGGCAGCACGGGCGTCATCGCCCACCGGGACACCTCGGCGATGCCGCGTGCTGAATTGGCCGACTTGATCGCCGCGCTCACCGACCAGATGATGTCGGCGGCCCGCGACCTGCAGTTCGAGCTGGCCGGGCGGCTGCGCGACGAAATCGCCGACTTGAAGAAGGAATTACGCGGAATGGATGCGGCGGGGATCAAATAGCGGCACTGTAGTGGCGGTGGACACCAGCGGGCGCACTGTGACCCGAGTGGACCTACAATCCGATAGGGTGCTTACCGCACAAGCTAATTCTGGAGGGAATGGTCAATGTCTGCATATAACACCGTAGTAGTGGGCACCGACGGGTCGGAGTCCTCGCTGAAGGCGGTGGAACGCGCCGGCTCGTTGGCCGGCGAGACGGCGACACTGGTAATCGCGTGCGCCTACTTCCCGAACGAGGGCCGCGACATCAACGCGATGTCCGATGTTCTCAAAGACGAGGCATACCAGGTTCACGGTTCCGCGCCGACGGAGGAGATCCTGCGCACCGCGAAGGAGCGTGCGACCTCGGCCGGTGCCAAGCTGGTCCAGCAGCGCCCAATCAAGGGTGCTCCGGTTGATGCGCTGCTACAGCTCGTCGTCGACGTCAAAGCTGATCTGCTCGTGGTTGGAAACAAGGGCCTCAACACCCTGTCCGGCCGCCTGCTGGGGTCGGTGCCCGCCGATGCCGCGCGCAAAGCGGCTGTCGACGTGCTGATCGTCCACACGACGTAGCCGCCGGGGGCGCCTGGCGCCCCCGTCAGTTCTCTTCTTGCCACCCGGGTAGGTCCGCCAACTCGGGTGGCAAGTCGCATTCGGCGACGACGACGAGGCGCTGGGTGGCGCGGGTGAGCGCCACGTAGAGGTCGTTGAGGCCGCGGCCGGATGCGGCCACGATCGCCGCCGGTTCCACGACCACGGTGTTGTCGAACTCCAGTCCCTTGCAGCCGGTCACCGTGTGCACCACGATGCGCGGGCGGTCGCCGAGCGCGTCGACGGCGCTGTCATAGTCGGCGTCGGCGACGATGATCCCGGTCAGTCCGGGCCAGTCGGCGTCGATCGCGATGGCGACTGCGTCGAGGACGGCGCGGCCGGATGCCGCCCGCTGGGCGGTCGGCTCGATCCCGTTGTCCCGCAACGAGGTCGGCGGGGTGAGCGTGGGTGCGATTCGGCCCAGCAGCCGTCCGGCGAAGCGCATGATCGCGGCCGGCGTCCGATAGTTGACGGTGAGTTCATGCAGCTGCCAGCGCTTTTCAACGTACGGCTCGAAGACGGCCGACCACGATTGGGCGCCAGCAGGATTGGAGGTCTGCGCGGTGTCCCCGATGACCGTCATCCACCGGTTGGGGATTCGCCGCATCACCATTCGCCAGGCCATCGCCGACAACTCCTGCGCCTCGTCCACGATGACGTGGCCGAAGGTCCACGTCCGATCGTCGTAGGCGCGTTCGGCGGTGGTTCGGTGCGCCGCGACGACCTGCCGCTGAGCCAGTTGCTCGGCATCGATGAGGTCGTAGGCCATCAGAATTTCGGGATCGATTTCGTCCTCGAGGTCCTGGGGGGCGGACCCGGCGAGGATGTCGAGGGCCTCCTGCGCTTCGGCGAGTTGCCGGCGCCACTGGGCGCGCGCGGCGGCTTCGTCTTCAGCGGTGCCGGCACCGATCACCTCGGCGATCTCGTCGAGCAGCGGCACGTCGCCGATGGTGAACGGGGCCCCGGCCGGCCGTTCGAGCGCGGCACGGTCGTCGTCGGCCCACCCGGGGGTGGCCGCGCGGATTGCCGATGGCGCAGTCAACAAGTCGGTGAGGACGCGCTTGGGTTCGAGTCGGGGCCAGAAGGCCAGGACGGCGCGCACAATATCTTCGTCGGCACGCATCTCGTCGCCGATGTCGGCGATCTCCGAACCCGACAGGATCTGTGAGCCGTCGAGCAGCGACGAACCGATGCGCCCGGCGTAGGCGGAGGCCAGACCGTGCAGCGCAGCGCGCAGGAACTCCCGCTGCGCCTGGTTGTGGGCTCGCCGGGTGCCGCGGGCTTTCGCGCGTGCGGTCTTCACCAGTGATGAATCGATGCGCAGGGGATAGCCGTCAAAGGTAACCGTGACCGGTGCCTTCGGGAGTGACTGGTAGGCGCGGACGTGGCGTTTGAGGACATTGAGGATGGCTGTCGAACCTTTGAGGACCGCGGTGGCCGGCGGGTCGACGACGGCGGTGCTGATGCCGGGGAGAAGATCGCCGATCGTCGTCAGCAGCACGCCGGTCTCGCCGAGCGAGGGAAGCACCTGCGAGATGTAGCGGAGGAACTCGGTGTTCGGCCCGATGATGAGTACGCCGCTGCGGGACAGGAGATCACGATGGGTGTAGAGCAGGTAGGCCGCACGGTGCAGGGCGACGGCGGTCTTTCCGGTGCCCGGCCCGCCCTGCACGACCGTGACGCCGCGGTGCGGCGACCGGATGATGAGGTCCTGCTCGCGCTGAATGGTTTCGACGATGTCGGCCATCTCGCCGGTGCGGGCAGTGTTGAGGGCGGCGACCAAGGCGCTCTCGTTGACCACGTCGCCGAGGGTCACCACGGTGTCGGACCGGTCGGTGGTGATTGCGGAACCGTCGAGCACCTCGTCGGTTACGGTTCGCACCGCTCGATTGTTGGTGCGGATGTGGCGGCGCACCCGAACACCGTCGGGATCGGCAGGAGTGGCGAGGTAGAAGGGCCTCGACAGCGGTGCGCGCCAGTCGAGCAGCAAGGTGGTGTCGTCGGCGTCGTCATCAAGGACGCCGATGCGACCGATGCGGCGCGTCTCAGCCGGCCCGTCGCCGTTGACGTCGAGTCGGCCGAAGTACAGGTTGTGCTCGGCCGCGTCGAGTTTGGCGAGATCGTCGACGTAGAGCCGCTCGTAGGATTCGCGCTCGGACTGTGCCTGCGGGGTACCGCCGCTTTCGGCGAGTGTTTCCCGCAGCCGACGGTTGGTGGTGGCCCGGATCCGGTCGATCCGGCCGTACACGGCTTCGAGATGGTGCTGCTCGTCGGCTAGGCGGGGATCAGGACTCACAGTTTGTCCAGTGTACGCGGTATGGACCGGTATCGCGGTCCGCCGTACGACCGGTTACCAGCCGCGCGCGGCCCACTGGGTCAGGTGCGGACGCTGCGCGCCCAGCGTCGTGTCGTTGCCGTGTCCGGGATAGACGGCGGTGTCGTCGGGGTAGGCGCCGAACAGCTTCGTGGTGACCCCGCCCAGCAGCCGTTCGAAATCGCCTGGCTGCCAGGTCTTGCCGACACCGCCCGGGAAGAGGCAGTCGCCGGTGAACAGCTGGACCGACATCAGACCGGCGCCATCCTCGCTGGCGTCGCGCAACGCGAGGGCGATGGAGCCCTCGGTGTGGCCGACGAGGTGGATGGCGCGCAGGGTGAGGTTGCCCACGGTGATGTCGTCGCCGTCGTCGAGCAGTCGATCGGGGGCCAGGGGCAGGGCGGCGGCGTCGTCGCGGCCGGCGAGCGTGGGCACACCGGTGGCAGCGGCGATGGCCTCCAGGGCCAGCACGTGATCGGGATGGCCATGGGTGGTCAGAATTGCGCGCAGCGTCCCCGGCAGCTCGGCGAGGAGGGCGAGGATCGCCGAGGCGTCGTTGGCGGCGTCGATCAAGAGCTGGTCGCCGGTCGCGGTACAGGTCACGACGTAGGTGTTGTTGTCCATCGGGCCCACGGACATCTTGGTGATCGTCGAATGCGCCGTCGTGCGGCGGATCGGCTGGTGCGGGCCGGCGACGGTGCCGGTGTAGTTGTCGTCGACGGGGCTGATCGCGGTCATGCGTCCACGGTAGTGCCCGGCCGTCGCATGGGTCCGGCGCCTAGACTTGGGAGCAGTGTCAGAGGTCGCCGGTATACCTGGATGCGACCGGCGTGACGATGTGCCGACAGAGATGTGCCCGACAGAACCGTGAGGAAGCCGTGCTGTGGTTGACCGTCTGATCGTGCGTGGCGCGCGCGAGCACAACCTGCGGGGGATCGACGTCGACCTACCGCGTGATTCGTTGATCGTCTTCACCGGATTGTCGGGATCGGGAAAGTCGTCGCTCGCCTTCGACACGATCTTCGCCGAAGGGCAGCGCCGCTACGTCGAATCGCTGTCGGCCTACGCCCGGCAGTTCCTCGGCCAGATGGACAAGCCCGACGTCGACTTCATCGAGGGGTTGTCGCCGGCGGTGTCCATCGACCAGAAGTCGACGAACCGCAACCCGCGGTCGACGGTCGGCACGATCACCGAGGTCTACGACTATCTGCGCCTGCTGTACGCGCGCGCCGGGACCGCCCATTGCGCCGAGTGCGGGGAAAAGATCGCCAAGCAGTCTCCTCAGCAGATCGTCGACCAGGTGCTCGCGATGGATGAGGGGATCCGCTTCCAGGTGCTCGCCCCCGTGGTGCGCTCCCGCAAGGGGGAGTTCGTCGACCTGTTCGTCGATCTGCAGACGCAGGGCTTCGCGCGCGCCCGCATCGATGGCCGGGTCTACCCGTTGACCGAACCGCCGACGCTTAAGAAGCAGGAGCGTCACGATATTGATGTCGTCATCGACCGACTTGCGGTCAAGGCCTCGGCGAAACAGCGGCTGACCGACTCCATCGAGACCGCCCTGCGCCTGGCCGACGGGATCGTCGTCCTCGATTTCGTGGACGTCGACGAGGCGGACCCCAACCGGGTGCGCCGCTTCTCCGAGAAGATGGCGTGTCCGAATGGCCACATCATCGCGATCGACGACTTGGAGCCGCGCTCCTTCTCCTTCAACTCGCCCTACGGCGCCTGCCCAGTGTGTGACGGCCTCGGCGTCAGCAAGGTCATCGACGAGGAACTGGTGGTGCCGGACCCGGACTTGAGCCTGGCCGAGGGGGCGATCGCCCCGTGGTCGACCGGCCACAACGCCGACTACTTCCTGCGGCTGGTGTCCGGCCTGTCCGAAGAGATGGGATTCGACCTCAACGTCCCCTGGAATAGGCTGCCCGCAGCTGCGCGCAAGGCGATCCTCAACGGGAGCGAGCACCAGGTGCACGTGCGGTTCCGCAACAGGTATGGGCGCACCCGGTCGTACTACACCGAGTTCGAGGGCGTCATGGCATTCCTCTCGCGACGCTCGGAGCAAACCGAGTCTGATGCGATGAAGGAGCGCTACGAGGGCTATATGCGCGACGTGCCGTGCTCGGCTTGCGGTGGCGCTCGCCTGCGGCCGGAGATCTTGGCGGTGACCCTCGATTCAGAGCAGTTCGGGCCGAAGTCGATTGCCGAGGTCAGTTCGCTGTCGGTGGCCGCGTGCGCCGAGTACCTCGCCGGCCTGACACTCGGCACCCGCGAGGAGGCGATCGCCGGGCGCGTGCTCAAAGAGGTGCAGGCACGGATCCGGTTCCTCCTCGACGTCGGGCTGGAGTACCTTTCGCTGTCCCGGGCCGCGGGTTCGCTGTCGGGCGGGGAGGCCCAACGCATCCGGTTGGCCACCCAAATCGGATCCGGCCTAGCCGGAGTTCTCTACGTGCTCGACGAGCCGTCGATCGGCTTGCACCAGCGTGACAACCGGCGCCTGATCGACACCCTCGTCCGCCTGCGCGATCTCGGGAACACGCTGATCGTCGTCGAGCATGACGAGGACACCATCCGCGCCGCCGACTGGATCGTGGACATCGGCCCACGTGCGGGGGAGCATGGCGGCCATGTCGTGCACAGCGGCTCGTACGAGGGGCTGCTCGCCAACACCGCGTCGATCACCGGCGCCTACCTGTCGGGCCGGGAGGCCCTGCCCGTCCCGACGACCAGGCGGCCGATCAGTAAGCGCAACCAACTGACGGTCGTCGGGGCGAATGAGCACAACCTGCACGGCATCGATGTGTCGTTCCCGCTCGGCGTGCTGACCGCGGTCACCGGTGTCTCGGGCTCGGGCAAGTCGACGTTGGTCAACGACATCCTCGCGACCGTCCTCGCCAACAAGCTGAACGGGGCCCGGCAGGTGCCGGGACGGCACAAGCGCGTCAAGGGGCTTGACCAACTCGACAAGCTGGTCCAGGTCGACCAGTCGCCGATCGGGCGCACGCCGCGATCCAACCCGGCGACCTACACCGGTGTCTTCGACAAGATCCGAACGCTGTTCGCGGCGACGACCGAGGCAAAAGTCCGCGGCTATCAGCCGGGGCGGTTCTCGTTTAACGTGAAGGGTGGTCGCTGCGAGGCCTGCACCGGCGAGGGCACGATCAAGATTGAGATGAACTTCCTGCCCGACGTGTATGTGCCGTGCGAGGTCTGCCACGGGGCCCGCTACAACCGCGAAACCCTCGAGGTGCACTACAAGGGTAAGACGATCGCCGAGGTGCTCGATATGCCGATCGAGGAGGCCGTGGGGTTCTTCGAGCCGGTGACCTCCATCCACCGCTATCTGAAGACGCTCGACGACGTGGGTCTGGGCTATGTGCGGCTGGGGCAACCGGCGCCCACGCTCTCCGGTGGTGAGGCGCAGCGTGTCAAACTCGCGGCGGAGCTGCAGAAGCGGTCCACCGGCCGCACTGTCTACATTCTCGACGAGCCGACGACCGGCCTGCACTTCGAGGACATCCGCAAGCTGCTCGACGTGATCAACGGCCTTGTCGAGAAGGGGAACACGGTCATCGTGATCGAGCACAACCTCGACGTGATCAAGGCCGCCGACTGGATTATCGACATGGGCCCGGAGGGTGGCGACGGCGGCGGCACCGTCGTCGTGACCGGAACGCCCGAAGAGGTGGCCGCGGCGCCACACAGCCATACTGGCCGATTCCTCGCCGAGGCCCTGGAGTCCGAGGCGGTGGCCGACGCCGGGTAGGGCGGCCTGCGGACCTTCGTCTGAACCCAGACCGGGCGCACCTACGCTAGACGGTGTGGACGACGACCAGGCGGTTCTCGTGATGCGGTTGCGTGCCGCGGGCTGCGTCTTCGCCGACGAGGAGGCGAAGGTTCTGTGGCGCGCCGCGGCGAATGCGGCACAGCTGGTGCAGTGGTCGGACCGCCGGGTCGCCGGCGAGCCCCTGGAGCACATCGTCGGCAGCGTCGAGTTCGGCGGGCACGACCTTGCGGTCGGCCCAGGACTGTTCATTCCGCGTCAACGCACCCGACTGGTGGCGGCCATCGCGAGCGATGAGGTCGGTGCGGCGTTGCGCCGCGATCCGGCCGGCGCGCTCTTCGTTGAGGCGTATGGCGGGGTTGGGCCCATCGCCGCCGTTGTCCGCGGCGACCATCCCGGGGTGGCGATCGGCGTGACCGACATCGATCCGGCCGCCTTGGCATATGTGCGCACCAATGTGGGCGAGGAGGCCCGGACCTGGGTGGGCGCAGGGCTTGGTGGCCTGCCCGACGGTGTGCGGGGCGCAGTCTCGGTGATTGCCGCGGTACCGCCCTACGTTCCGGTCGGCGAGCGGGCGATGATGCCTGCCGAGGCCCGCGACTACGAGCCGTTTGCCGCTCACTCGGGCGGGGCGGACGGCCTCGCCGAGATCGGTCAGCTCCTCGCTCAGGTGCCGGAATGGCTGATGGCGGGCGGAGTGCTCCTCGTCGAACTACACCGCGGGCAGGTGCTCGGTGCCACCGGGATCGCGGCAGCGGCAGGTCTGGACGCCGCCATGGTCACCGGTCACCGGTGTTATGCAGACGACGGGCAGACCGCGGTGCTGGTGGTGCGGTCTCAGATGAGCTTTTCGCCGGGGCCTTCGCCGGGTTCGTCGGGGTAGGCGCTGGCCTCCCGGAATGCCGCCTGCAGCCCCTTGACACCGTCCCGGATGGGATTGGCGTGCAGCCCGAGGTCGCGGCGCGAGGCGTCGAACAGGCCGGCGAGCGCGGAGATCAGCTTGCGCGCCTCATCGAGGTCGACGTCGTCTGGGGAGGCGCCCTCCGCCAGGCCGAGCTTTTCAGCGGCGGAACTCATCAGCATGACGATGGCGCGCGTGATGACCTCGATCGCGGGAATGTCAGCCAGCTCGCGGACCTGCTCGGGCGTCGAATAGGAGTCGTCGGACATAGCTGTTAGACTCTCACAGTGCGACCGCTCCGGAATTCCGGGGCAGGCAAGTGGAGTTCCGCTCCCACCGTGCGACGCAACCGCCTCCCGGCGACCGCAGTTTCACGGTCCGACACGCGCTCCGAGACGATTCGGTTCGTCCGGCGTGCGGTTGTTCGGTCGGCATCGGAGCCCTCGGGTCTGGTCTACGTGACCAGCACTCGGCGGGCTTTCTTGTTGAGGTGGTGGCCCTTGTCTCCCGCGATTCGGACGCGGTCGAGCCAGAACCGACCTACCTAGGAGGCCCCATCAGCACTGAGACTCGCATCAACGAGCGCATCCGCGTCCCAGAGGTCCGACTTGTCGGACCGAACTCGGAGCAGGTGGGCATCGTGCGCGTTGAGGATGCGCTACGGCTCGCATACGAGGCCGATCTTGATCTGGTGGAAGTTGCGCCGGACGCCCGTCCGCCGGTCTGCAAGATCATGGACTACGGCAAGTTCAAGTATGAGGCCGCGCAGAAGCAGCGCGAGTCGCGTCGCAACCAGCAGATGACCGTCATCAAGGAGCAGAAGCTCCGCCCCAAGATCGACGACCACGACTACGAGACCAAGAAGGGTCACGTCATCCGCTTCCTCGAAGCCGGATCGAAGGTCAAGGTCACCATCATGTTCCGCGGGCGCGAGCAGTCGCGTCCGGAGTTGGGCTACCGACTGCTGCAGCGACTGGGTAACGACGTGGCCGACTACGGCTTCGTCGAGACCTCTGCCAAACAGGACGGCCGCAACATGACGATGGTCCTGGCCCCGCACAAGGGCGCCAAGACCCGTGCCAAGGCCGCTCACGATTCGGGCCAGGGTGCGCATGCGGAGTCGGCTCCCGAGTAATCGAGTCAGTGACTCACAGACCAGTCCGGCTTTGCCACCGCGGCGAGGCCGATGAATCCGGGCGCGAGCCCGGTCGACGAACAGGAAGTACCCATGCCAAAGGCAAAGACCCACAAGGGCACCGCGAAGCGATTCAAGGTGACCGGGAGCGGCAAGATCATGCGCCAGAAGGCGAACAAGCGCCACCTCCTCGAGCACAAGTCGTCGCGCCGCAAGCGCCGGCTCGACGGAACCGCCGTCGTGGCCGAGTCCGATGCGCCGCGCATCAAGCGACTGCTCAACGGCAACGGCTAGATCAAGCTCCGACCGACAAACCAGACGAAGTAAAGAGGACTAGACATGGCACGCGTGAAACGGGCAGTGAATGCCCAGAAGAAGCGTCGGACAACCCTGGAGGCGTCGAAGGGCTACCGCGGACAGCGCTCGCGTCTGTACCGTAAGGCCAAGGAGCAGCAGCTCCACTCGTTGACCTACGCGTACCGCGACCGCCGGGCGCGCAAGGGTGAGTTCCGCAAGCTGTGGATCTCGCGCATCAACGCCGCAGCCCGGCTCAACGACATCACCTACAACCGCTTCATCCAGGGTCTCAAGGCCGCTGGTGTCGAGGTGGACCGCAAGGTGCTCGCCGAGATCGCCGTGAGTGACCCGCAGGCCTTCACCGGCCTCGTGGAGGTGGCCCGGAAGGCGCTGCCCGACGACGTGAACGCACCGGCCGCCTGATCGCGCCGCAATCGCCGAAGCAACCCGCGATGGATGTTCTGACCGAACGTTCGTCGCGGGTTGTGTCGTTTGCCAAGCTGCACCGCGGCGCCGCGCGGCGGGAACGGGGCGAGTTCCTCGTCGAGGGGGCCAACGCTGTGGCGTCGGCGCTGGTCACCGGTCGTGCCCAGACCGTGCTGGTGGGCGAGGACTCCGCCGACCGCTATGCCGACCTGGTGGCGACGGCCGCCGGGCAGGGCGTCGCGGTACTGGTGCTGACCGCGCGGGCGGTGGGCAAGCTCGCCGACGCCACCACCCCGCCGGGGGTGTTCGCCGTGTGCGCGCTGCTCGACGTTCAGCTCGCTGAGGTCCTTGACGCCGCGCCGCGGTTGCTGGCGGTCGCGGTCGAGCCGCGCGAGCCAGGCAATCTCGGCACCATCATCCGCACGGCCGACGCGATGGGCGCGGACGCAGTGGTCATTCTCGGCGACGCGGTTGACCCGCACAATGGTAAGTGTGTCCGCGCCAGTGCCGGCAGTGTCTTCCACCTGCCGATCGCGCGCGAGCGCTCCGTCTCAGCCGGACTCGCCGCGTTGGGCGACGCGGGTCTGACATTGCTCGCCACGAGTGCCGACGGTGAGACGGTGCTGACCGACGCGGGCCGGCTGCTCGCCGGCCGCACCGCCTGGTTGTTTGGCAATGAGGCCCATGGTCTTCCCGAAGCCGTGGTGGCAGTCGCCGACCACCGCGTGTCCATCCCGATTCGGGGCCGCGCGGAGAGCCTCAACCTGGCGACCGCTGCGGCGATCTGCCTCTACGAGAGCGCCCGCGCTCAAGTCTGAGCGGGGGCGATGGCTATTTCGTTGGGTGCGAACCACGTCCGTGGATCCACCGGTTGAGTAGTTCACCCGACGCCGTGAGGCCGCGGGGACCCGACACTGGAGCGTATGACCACCCCCCTTTCGGAGCTTCCGCGCACTCTTGACGCCGCCGAACTCGACCGTCGCACCGGAGCGACCCGGGACCGCGCGGTCGACGTCCTGCGACTGGCCAGTCTGCTGGTCGTCGTCGCCGGGCACTCGATCATGCTGACCGTGGCGGCCCGGCCGGGTAGCGATCACCTGATGTTGGGCAACCTCCTGGCAGAGCACCGGTTCCTGCAGGCGGCGACGTGGTTCCTGCAGGTGCTGCCACTGTTCTTCTTCGCCGGCGCGGCGGCCGCCGTGTACGGGTACCACCCGGGCACCGCGCCGGGCCATTGGCTCCTGCGCCGGGCCCAGCGGCTGCTGCGCCCGGTGTTTTGGTACCTGCTCGCCGTCGGGGCCGCGCTGGGCATTGCGACATGGACGGGCAGTGCGGCGGCCGTCGACGTGATCGCCCGACTCGGTGTCCAGTTGCTGTGGTTCCTCGGCGCCTATCTGGTGATCCTCGCGACCGTCGCACTGCTACAGGGCATCTCGCGCCCGCGTCATGTCGTGCGCGCCGTCGGCGCCTGCTACACGGTCACCGGGGCTTCCGACGTCGCGCGGCTGCATACCGAGGGATCGGCTCCGGCGTGGACGATGATCACCTTCGCCGCCGCCTGGATGATCCCGGCGATCCTCGGAATCGCCTATGCCAAGAACCTCATCGGACCGGGCGGGGCCGGGCTGGGTGCGCTAGTCATGCTCGGCGTCAACACGGCACTGGTTCTCGTCGGGCCGTACGACGTCTCGATGGTGACCGTGCCCGGTCAGCGCCTGTCGAACATGAGTCCGCCCAGCGTGCTGCTCGCCGGACACGCGCTAGTGCTGTGCCTGCTCGCCATCACCGCGGCGGGCGTGCTCGGCCGGTGGGCGCAGCGCCCCCGGGTCTGGTGGTGGGTCGCCCTGGGAAACCGTAGTGTGATGACGCTGTACCTGTGGCACCTGCCACTGCTGGGTGTGATCATCGGGGTGGGCGCACTCCTGGGGTTCATGCGGGACGACCCGGCTTCCGGCCGCCACTTGGCGATCGTCGCGGTGCAAACGGTGGTGCTGCTGGTGCTGCTAGTCCCGGTTGTCGCCGCGCTGTCACCGCTGGAGAATCGGCCGTTGCCCTGGTGGGACGACTCGCGGGCCATCGGGTGCTCTGCCCTTGCGCTTAACCGCTGGCGGGATGGGGCGGTGTTCGTCCTCATGGTCGTGGCCGGCGTCGCGCTATTGCTCTTCGCCCGCGACGGAATGCTGGTCGGCGCACCGATGCTGGGCCTGGCGGCAGCAACAGCAGTCGGGGGTCGCCTGATCAGTGTCGGGGCGGGTCAACCCGCAGGTCAGCACCGGTCGGCCATCGACTAGTCTTGATGTCCGTGGCCAACGCGAACGACGACACCGGAATCGACTCCTCCGCACTGGAACCGGCAGCGCTCGAGTCGGCCGCCGCCGCGGCCCTCGCGGCTTTCGCCGGGGCCGCTGATCTCGAGGGCTTGGCCGTCGCCAAGTCCGATCATCTCGGTGAGAAAGCGCCCATCTCGCTGGCGCGCCGCGCGTTGGGCGCTTTGCCCGGCGACCAGCGGGCCGCCGCCGGTAAGGCGGTCAACGCTGTGCGAACGCGGGTCGCCGACTCGTTGCGGGCCCGCACCGCAGAACTCGAGGCACAGCGCGACGCCGCAGTTCTCGAGTCCGAGTCGATCGACGTGACGCTGCCCAGTGGTCGTCGTCGGGTCGGCGCCCGCCATCCGATCACGGTGATCAGCGAACAGATTGCCGACGTCTTCATCGGTATGGGCTGGGAGATCGACGAAGGGCCCGAGGTCGAGGCCGAGCACTATAACTTCGACGCCCTCAACTTCCTGCCCGATCATCCGGCTCGGTCGATGCAGGACACGTTCTACATCGCGCCGTCGGGATCGCGGCAGGTTCTGCGCACCCACACCTCCCCGGTACAGGTGCGCGCGATGCTGAACCGCGACCTGCCGATCTATGTCGCGTGCCCCGGCCGGACATTCCGCACCGACGAACTCGACGCCACCCACACCCCGGTGTTTCACCAGATCGAGGGTTTGGCCATCGACCGCGGCCTCACGCTGGCACACTTGCGTGGTGCGCTGGAGACGTTGGCCCGTGCCCTATTCGGTCCGGATACGACGACGCGGATGCGTCCCTCGTACTTCCCCTTCACCGAGCCCTCCGCCGAAGTCGATGTCTGGTTCCCAGGGAAGAAGGGCGGCGCCGGCTGGGTCGAGTGGGGCGGGTGCGGCATGGTCAACCCCAACGTTCTGCGCGCCAGCGGCATCGACCCGGAGGAGTTCAGCGGGTTCGCGTTCGGGATGGGCCTGGAGCGCACGCTGCAGTTCCGCAACGACATTTCCGATATGCGCGACATGGTGGAGGGCGATATTCGTTTCACCGCGCCGTTCGGCCCGGCGGCCTGAACGCCGGCCCCGCCCAGACCCCGCGGAGCAGACCCCGCAGACCACCCTCACCGACCAATCCGAAAGCAGCAGCCACCGTGCGTGTCCCACAGTCCTGGTTGACCGACGTACTCGACAGCGCCGTCCCGCGAACCGCTGATGACATCGATGCGGCCTTCGTCCGCGTCGGCTTCGAGATCGAGGATGTCGAGCCGTTCGGCGACATCGACGGGCCACTGGTCGTCGGCCGCGTCGAGGCGATCGAGGAACTCACCGATTTCAAGAAGCCAATCCGCTTCTGCCACGTTGCAGTCGGCGAGCCGCAGCCCCGCGACATCGTGTGTGGTGCGCGCAACTTCACCGAGGGCGACCTGGTCGTTGTCGCCCTGCCCGGCGTCACACTGCCCGGCGGCTTCGAAATCGCGACGCGGAAAACCTACGGCAAGACGTCGGACGGCATGATTTGCTCGGTGACCGAGCTCGGTGTGGGCAATGACCACTCCGGCATCCTCGTGCTGCCCGCCGGGTCGGCCGAGCCGGGCGACGACGCACGAGTCGTGCTGGGACTGCCGGACACGGCCATCGACATCAACGTGACACCGGACCGTGGTTATGCATTCTCGGTGCGCGGCCTCGGCCGGGAACTGGCCGGGAGCCTCGGCGTCGGATTCCGGGAGCCGGGCGCCGATGTCGACCCGGGTGCCGCCGGGGACGGATGGGCGGTGACGATTGATCCGGCCACCGGTGCGACTCGGTACACGGCACAGGTGATCGAGGGTGTCGACCCGGCCGCGGCGTCACCGTGGTGGCTGCGCAAGCGCCTGCTGGTCGCGGGCATCCGGCCGATCTCGGCCGTGGTGGACGTGACCAACTACGTGATGATCGAGCTCGGTCAGCCGTTGCACGCTTTCGACGCCGACCGGTTGCGCGGCGACATTGCGGTGCGCAACGCGGCCGCGGGGGAGAAGCTGGTGACCCTCGACGGGGTCGAGCGCTGCCTGGACACCGAGGATGTCGTCATCGCTGACGAATCCGGTGCCGTCGCCCTGGCGGGGGTGATGGGCGGCGCCGCCACCGAGGTCGGCGATGAGACGGTGCGAGTTCTGCTGGAGGCGGCCACCTTTGACCCGGTGCGCGTCTTCCGGTCCGGCAAGCGCCACAAGCTCACTTCGGAGGCGGCCAAGCGGTTCGAGCGGACTGTTGATCCGGAGATCACCGCGGTGGCCTCGGCGCGGGCGGCGCAGCTCATCGTCGAGATCGCCGGCGGCGCCCTGCAAGGTGTGCGGACCGACGTTCGGTTGCCCGTTCCGCCGGCACCGACCATCGACTTCGCCGCCGATGCGCCCGATCGTACGGCCGGCATCGACTACCCGGCGGGTACGTCGGGCAATCGCCTGCGTGAGGTGGGCTGCGAGGTCGTGGCGGAGGGCGATCGGCTGCGGGTGACTCCGCCGCCGTGGCGGCCCGACCTGCGACAGTCGGCTGATCTCGTCGAGGAGGTGCTGCGCCTCGAAGGCCTGGAGGACATTCCCGCGGTCGTGCCGCGCGCGCCCGGCGGGCACGGTCTCACCGCCGCTCAGCGACGGCGGCGCAGCATCGGGCGCACGCTCGCCCTCGACGGATTCATCGAGGTGCTGCCGTATCCGTTTATGCCCGCCGGCGTCTTCGACACGTGGGGCCTGTCCGGCGACGATCCGCGGCGGGCGACCGTCCGGGTGCTCAACCCGCTGGAATCCGACCGCCCGGAGCTCAACACGACGCTGCTGCCCGGCCTGCTGGAGATGGTGGGGCGCAACCTGGCGCGCGGGCAGCGCGAGGTGGCGCTGTTCACCATCGGTCAGGTGGTACTCGGCGGCGGCGGCGGCGGCGACGCGGTGGTGGGGGCCCTTGATGTGACCGCGCGCCCCAGCGAGGCCGACCTGGACCGGCTCGACGCCAGTCTGCCCGCCCAGCCCGTCCATGTCGCGGCGGTACTGACCGGTGCGGCCGAGCCGGCCGGTCCGTGGGGCCCGGGTCGGCCGGCGGATGCCGGTGACGCCTTTGCGGCGGCACGGTCGATCGCCCGCGCCGCCGGCGTCGACGTCGCACTTCTCGCCGACGAACACCTGCCGTGGCATCCGGGCCGCTGCGCCCGGATCGTCGTCGACGGCGCAGCCGGTGAGCAGGTCACCGTCGGCTGGGCCGGCGAGCTGCACCCGGCGGTCTGCGACCGGGCGAACCTGCCCATGCGGACCTGTGCGCTCGAGTTGTCCATCGACGCGCTTCCGCTGTCGGTGAAGCTGCCGGCGCCGAGCCTGTCGGTCTTCCCAGCGGTACTACAGGATCTGGCCGTCGTCGTCGACGACGCGGTGCCCGCGGCCGAGGTTGCCGCGGCCCTGCGCGAAGGTGCCGGTGAACTGCTGGAATCGCTGGACCTGTTCGATGTCTACGTCGGTGACCAGGTCGGGGCCGGGAGCAAGTCGCTGGCGTTCGCGCTGCGGTTCCGCGCCGCCGATCGCACCCTCACCGAGGATGAGGCCAACGCCGCGAAGCTGGCCGCCGTCGAGTATGCGGGAAGCGCTGTCGGCGCGCGCCTGCGCTAGGGCGGATACCCCGGATGGTGGTCGTTCTCGCCGGAGTCATCGGCATCGCCTTTGTTGCCCTGTCGGCCTATTGGCTGCACCGCCGACTGGTTGTCGCGACCGGTCTCAGCGGCCGGTGGGCCCTCGCCGCCGACCTGGTCCTCGGCGCGGGGTCGATCGCCGGGGTGGCCGCCCTGCTCGTGGGCCGCACCCTTGATCCGGCGTGGGCCCGGCCCATCGGCCTGGTCGGATTCACCTGGTGGGCGCTGGTGTTCTACGTGTCGCTCGGCGCAGCGGTCATCGGCCTGCTGGCGCTGGGGGTTGGGCTGGTCCGCGGCCGTTCCGAAGGCCCGCGCACCTGGGTGTCGGTGCTGACCGGACTCATGGTTCTCGCGGCTATGGCGGCGGTGGGGTTCGGGCTCGTGGAGGCGTCCCGGCCGGCCGTCACGGAGGACTCCGCGGTGGTCGATCGACTACCTGTTGAGTTTGACGGTGTGCGCGTCGCATTCATCACCGACCTCCATGTGGGGCCGGTGCGCGGGCCTGGCTTCACCCGGCGGGTGGTCGATCAGGTCAACGCCGCAAAGCCTGACGTCGTTATTCTTGGCGGCGACCTGGCCGACGGCACCATCGTCAACGTTGGTTCCGACCTCGAGCCGTTGCGCGATCTGCGCGCCCCGCTCGGGGTCTTCGGGGTCAGTGGAAACCATGAGTACTACTCCGACGACGGTGGGTCGTGGCTGCGGTTCTGGGAGACGCTGGGCATTCGCCCGCTGCGTAACGAGCGCGTTGAACTGCGTCGCGGCGCCGCGGTGATCGACCTGGCCGGCGTCTACGACGCGACGGCCCCGGCGCCCTACCGGCCCGATCTCGCGGCGGCGTTGGGCGGCCGCGATCTCCGCCGGGCGCTGATCCTGGCGGCGCACGAGCCCCGGCAGGCGAAGGAGGCGCAGCGGCGCGGTGTCGGCCTGCAGTTTTCCGGGCACACTCACGGAGGCCAGATCTGGCCGTTTGGATATGCCGTCCGTCTGCAGCAGCCGATCGTGGCCGGTTTCGGCACTGTCGGCGACGTGCCAGTCTTCGTCTCACGCGGCACCGGGGCATGGGGCCCGCCGGTGCGGGTCGGCGCACCACCGCAGATCGCCATGGTCACGCTGCGGCGGTGACCTGCGCCGGCCGGCCCATTCGGGGTACGTCCCGGGCCGGAAATGAATGATGTTGCACGATGATGCATAATGATTCTATGACGATTTCTGTGGCTGTGGCCGGTGCCTCCGGGTACGCCGGCGGCGAGATTCTGCGCCTATTACTCGGGCACCCGCGCGTCGTGTCGGGCGAGGTGACGATCGGGGCGCTGACCGCGGGCGGAAACGCCGGCTCCGCACTCGGCGAGCATCACGGCAACCTGCTTCCGCTGGCCGATCGCGTGCTGGTGGAGACCATCCCGGAGACTTTGGCCGGGCACGACGTCGTCTTCCTCGGGCTGCCGCATGGGACATCGGCGGCGATCGCCGACACGCTGCCCCCGGCGACCCTGATCATCGACTGTGGCGCCGACTTCCGGCTCACCGACGCCGACGAGTGGCAGACCTACTACGGCGGTGATCATGCCGGTAGTTGGCCCTACGGACTGCCCGAATTGCCCGGCAACCGGGAAAGACTGGCGTCGGCGAGCCGCATCGCCGTGCCCGGGTGCTATCCGACGGTGTCGATCCTGTCGCTGTTGCCCGCGCTCACGGGCGGCCTGGTCGACCCGCACGTCACGGTCGTCGCGGTCAGCGGCACCTCCGGCGCCGGCCGCTCGCTGAAGGTCGACCTCCTCGCTTCGGAAGTCATCGGCTCGGCGCGCGCCTACGGCGTCGGCGGCACGCATCGTCACACCCCGGAAATCGCCCAGGCGCTGTCGGAGGCCGCCGAGCTCCCGGTGTCGGTATCGTTCACGCCGGTCCTGGCCCCGATGTCGCGCGGGATCCTCGCCACCTGCACAGCGCGCACCACGGCCACCGAATCGGAGATCCGCGTCGCCTATGAGAACGCCTACGCCGCCGAGCCCTTCGTCCACCTGCTGCCGGCCGGCCGATTCCCGGCGACCTCCTCGGTGATCGGCTCCAACGCCGTGCAGCTATCGGTATCGGTTGACGAGCGGGCGGGCACCCTGGTGGCCGTCGGAGCCGTCGACAACCTCACCAAAGGCACCGGCGGTGCCGCAGTCCAATCGATGAACCTTGCTCTCGGCTTCGATGAAGTCGAGGGCCTCACCACCGTGGGAGTGGCCCCATGACACCGAAACATGAAGCCGCCTACCGGCTTTGGCGTACCCAAGGCGTCACGGCGCCGCTCGGGTTCCGGGCGGCCGGAATTCCCGCCGGGATCAAGGCCAACGGCAACTTCGACTTGGCGCTCGTCTTCAACGAAGGGCCCGAGTATGCCGCGGCGGGGGTGTTCACCGCGAACAAGGTGAAAGCCGCGCCGGTGCTGTGGAGCGAGAAAGTGCTCCGGTCGCGGTGGTTGCGGGCGGTCATACTGAATTCCGGCGGTGCTAACGCCTGCACCGGGCCCGCGGGCTTCGCCGATACCCATCAGACCGCCGAAGCCGTCGCCGAGGCGTTGTCGAACTGGGGGACCGAGACCGGTGCCATCGAGGTCGCCGTTTGCTCGACGGGGCTGATCGGCGATCGGCTGCCGATGGACAAGCTGCTGCCCGGGGTCACCGAGATCGTCCACGAGATGGCCGGCGGGCTGTCCGGTGGCACCGACGCCGCCCATGCCATCATGACCACCGACACCGTGCCCAAACAGGTGGCGGTGCACCACCACGACGGATGGAACGTCGGTGGGATGGCGAAGGGGGCGGGCATGCTCGCCCCTGCCCTGGCGACCATGCTCGTCGTCCTCACCACCGACGCCCTCGTCGAGCCCGAGCAGCTCGACCTCGCCCTGCGGCGCGCCACCGCGCGGACCTTCGACCGGCTCGACGTCGACGGCGCGACGTCGACCAACGACACGGTGCTGCTGCTCTCCTCGGGGGCCAGCCAACTCCGGGTCGCGCAGGATGCGCTGGATGCGGCCGTCTTTGCTGCCTGCGACGATCTGGCCGCCCAGTTGATGGCCGACGCCGAGGGGGTCACCAAGCGGGTGATCGTGGAAGTCGTCCGCGCCGCCGACGACGACCAGGCGCTGGTCGGCGCCCGCACGATCGCGCGCGACTCACTGGTCAAGACCGCACTGTTCGGCTCCGACCCCAATTGGGGTCGCATCATGGCGGCCATCGGGATCGCCCCCATCGACCTCGACCCGGACACGATCGCGGTCTCCTTCAACGGCAGCGAGGTGTGCCGCAACGGCGTTGGCGTCCCCGGCGCGCGCGAGGTCGATTTGTCCGGCGCCGACATCCACCTGCTCGTCGACCTCGGGATCGGGTCGGGCACCGCGTCGATCCGCACGACGGACCTGTCGCACGCATACGTCGAAGAGAACTCGGCGTATTCGTCATGAGTGCGGCGTTTGAGCGGGCCCAGCTACTGGCCGATGCCCTGCCCGCGCTCCAGGAACTGCACGGCGCGACCGTCGTCGTGAAGTATGGCGGCAACGCGATGGTCGACGATGAGCTCAAGCGGGCCTTTGCCGACGACATGGTGTTGCTGCGCGCCTGTGGCATCCATCCGGTCGTCGTGCACGGCGGCGGCCCGCAGATTTCGGCAATGCTCGCCCGCGTCGGCCTCGAGGGGGAGTTCCGGGGCGGGTTCCGCGTTACCACCCCCGAGGTGATGGACATCGTCCGGATGGTGCTGTTCGGGCAGGTCGGACGCGAGCTAGTCGGCCTCATCAACACTCATGGCCCCTACGCGGTGGGCATCACCGGTGAGGACGCGCACCTGTTCACCGCCACCCGCCGGACGGTGCTGGTCGACGGCGAGCAGACCGACATCGGGCTGGTCGGCGACATTGCGGCGGTGAACACCTCGGCCATCGACGACCTGATTGCGGCCGGCCGGATCCCGGTGGTCTCGACCATCGCCCCCGACCGGGACGGGGTGGCGCACAATATCAACGCCGATACCGCGGCCGGCGCACTGGCCGAGGCGTTGGGCGCCGCGCGCCTGGTAATGCTGACCGACGTTCCCGGGCTGTACACGAACTGGCCGGATCGCTCGTCGCTGACGAGCCATCTCGGTGCTGACGCCCTGGCCGAACTGCTGGGATCGCTGGACGCGGGGATGATCCCCAAGATGGAGGCCTGCCTGCGCGCCGTGCGGGGCGGGGTTTTCGCGGCGCAGGTGATCGATGGGCGGGAACCGCACGCGGTGCTGGCCCGACTGCTGGCCGCACCGGATGACGAGTCGGTCGGCACCACGGTGACCGTCAACGAGGAGGACAGATGACCGCCGGAAACACTGATCAAACGCGGGCGTGGCAGGCGCGCTGGACGACCTCGATGATGAACAACTACGGCACCCCCGCGGTGGCGCTGACCCGCGGCTCCGGTGCCGTCGTCACCGACGTCGACGGTCGTGAGTATCTCGACCTGTTGGGCGGTATCGCGGTCAACGCGCTCGGCCACGGCCATCGCGCGATCATCGACGCCGTGACCGAGCAGATGACGACGCTGGGTCATGTGTCGAACCTGTACATCGCCCCGCCCGTCGTCGAGTTGGCCGAGAAGTTGCTCGCCAGGTTCGGCGTCGACGGTGCGCGGGTGTTCTTCTGCAACTCGGGAACCGAGGCCAACGAGGCAGCGTTCAAACTCGCTCGGCTCACCGGCCGCAGTGAGATCGTGGCCGCCGAGAAGGGCTTTCACGGGCGCACGATGGGTGCCCTGGCGATGACCGGGCAGCCCGCCAAACGGGCGCCGTTCGAGCCGATGCCGGCAGGGGTGCGATTCGTCCCCTACGGTGATGCCGAAGCGCTCGACGCTGTTGTCGGCGAGAACACCGCCGCGGTCATCCTCGAACCGATCCTGGGGGAGAGTGGCGTCATCGTGCCGCCGGGGGACTACCTCGCGCGCGCCCGGGCCCTCACCGCCGAGCGGGGGGCCCTGCTCGTCTTCGACGAGGTGCAGACTGGCATCGCCCGGACCGGTGCCTTCTTTGCCCACCAGGCCGCCGGTGTCGTGCCCGACGTGATGACTCTGGCAAAGGGGCTCGGCGGCGGCTTCCCGATCGGCGCCGTCATCGCCGGTCCCCGGGCCGCCGATTTGTTCGCGCCGGGGATGCACGGCACCACCTTCGGCGGCAATCCGATGAGCGTCGCGGCCGCACTTGCCGTGCTGGAAGTGATCGACCGGGACGGTCTGGTCGACCACGTTGCCGCCGTCGGCAAATCGCTGGCCGCGGGGATCGAAAGCCTGGACCATCCACTGATCGATCACGTCCGGGGCGCGGGGCTGCTCCTGGGAGTCGTGCTGCGCGCGGACATTGCGAAGGCCGTCGAGGCCGCCGCCCGCGACGCCGGATTCCTCATCAACGCCCCGGCTGCCGACGTGCTGCGCCTGGCACCGCCGCTGATCCTCACCGAGGAGCAGGGACAGACCTTCGTCGATGCGCTTCCCGGCCTCCTCGACACCGCACAGGACGCCGAAAAAGGAGGAGAATCATGACCCGCCACTTCCTGCGCGACGATGACCTGACACCCGACGAGCAGGCCGAGGTGCTGGCGCTGGCCGCCGAGCTCAAAGCGAACCCGTTCGCGCAGCGGCCGCTGGCCGGTCCACGCGGGGTCGCGGTGCTCTTCGACAAGAGTTCGACGCGCACCAGATTCTCGTTCGACGTCGGTGTCGCCCAGCTGGGCGGGCACGCCGTCGTCGTCGACACCGGTTCGACCCAGATGGGCCGGGACGAGTCCCTCGCCGACACCGCCCGCGTGTTGTCGCGCTTCGTCGACGCGATCGTGTGGCGAACCTTCGGTCAGGAGCTTCTTGAGGAGCTCGCGGAGTTTGCGGCCGTTCCGGTGGTCAATGCGCTGTCCGACAGTTTCCACCCGTGCCAGGTGCTGGCCGATCTGCAGACGATCATCGAGCACAAGGGCACGGCGGCCGGGCTGACCATGACCTACCTGGGCGACGGGGCCAACAACATGGCTCACTCGTTGCTGCTGGGCGGGGCCACCGCGGGCATGCACGTGCGGATCAGCGGACCGGCGGGGTTCACCCCTGATGCGGCCGTCCTCGCCGCGAGCGTGGAGCGGGCCAAACTCACCGGTGGATCGGCGACGGTGATCACCGACCCGATCGAGGCGGCCAGTGGTGCCGACGTGCTGGTTACCGACACCTGGGTCTCGATGGGGCAGGAGGACGACGGCAAGGATCGGGCCGCCCCCTTCCGGCCCTACCAGATCAATGCCGAGCTGCTCGCGCAGGCCGCCGAGGGCGCCATCGTGCTGCACTGCCTGCCGGCGCACCGGGGCGACGAAATCACCGACGAGGTGATGGACGGCCCAGCCAGCGTGGTGTTCGACGAGGCGGAGAACCGGCTGCACGCGCAGAAGGCGCTGCTGGTCTGGTTGCTGGCCAGTCAGAACGGCCCACTGACGTGATCACCTCCACCACGCGGGCCGCGCGGCACGCCCGCATCGTCGAAATTCTGTCGACGCGGACGGTCGGCTCGCAGACCGAACTCGCCGAGATCCTCGCCGCCGCCGGCGTGGAGGTGACCCAGGCGACGCTGTCCCGCGACCTCGACGAGATCGGGGCGGTCAAACTGCGCGGTGCGGATGGCGGGCCCTGGGCCTACATCGTGCCCGAAGACGGCTCCCCGGTGCGGGGAGTGGTCGGCGGCACCGACCGGCTCGCCCGCCTTCTTGGTGAGATGCTGGTGGGCACCGACGCCGCCGGGCAGCTCGCTGTCCTGCGAACCCCGCCGGGTGCCGCGGGCTACCTTGCCAGCGCGCTCGACCGTGCCGGCCTGCCCGACGTCGTCGGCACGATCGCCGGTGACGACACCATCTTCGCGCTCGCCCGAGAACCGATGACTGGCGCCGAACTGGCGAAACACCTGGAGAAGCTGGTCTGACGACCCGGCGTGCCGATCCGCTGGGCCGGCCCGCACAATAGAACCGACAAATCACAACCCGTAGGAGCACACACCCCATGGCCGAACGCGTCATCTTGGCATACTCCGGAGGCCTCGACACCTCCGTCGCGATCAGCTGGATCGCCAAGGAAACGGGCAAGGAAGTTGTCGCCGTCGCCATCGACCTCGGGCAGGGCGGCGAGGACATGGAAGTCGTCCGCCAGCGGGCGATCGACTGTGGCGCGGTGGAAGCGGTCCTGGTCGATGCGCGGGACGAGTTCGCCGACGAGTACTGTCTGCCGACGATTACCGCGAATGGCCTCTACATGGACCGTTACCCGCTGGTGTCGGCGATCAGCCGGCCGCTCATCGTCAAGCACCTCGTGCAGGCGGCGCGCGATCACGGCGGCACGGTGGTGGCGCACGGCTGCACCGGCAAAGGCAACGACCAGGTGCGCTTCGAGGTCGGCTTCAACACCCTGGCCCCCGATCTTGAAGTGCTCGCCCCCGTGCGCGACTACGCGTGGACCCGGGAGAAGGCCATCGCGTTCGCCGAGGAGAACGCCATTCCGATCAACGTCACCAAGCGCTCGCCGTTCTCCATCGATCAGAACGTGTGGGGCCGCGCGGTGGAGACCGGATTCCTCGAAGACCTGTGGAACGCCCCCACCAAGGACGTGTACGACTACACCGAAGATCCGACGATCAACTTCAACGCGCCCGATGAGCTGATCCTCACCTTCGAGAAGGGCCGTCCGACCGCCATCGACGGGAAGCCGGTCTCGGTGCTGACCGCGATCGAGGAGCTCAACCGGCGCGCCGGTGCCCAGGGGGTGGGTCGCCTTGACGTCGTCGAGGACCGGCTCGTGGGGATCAAGAGCCGGGAAATCTATGAGGCGCCCGGCGCCATGGTCTTGATCACCGCCCACGAAGAACTCGAGCACGTGACACTCGAGCGGGAACTGGGCCGCTACAAGCGCCACATTGACCAGAAGTGGGCCGAGCTCGTCTATGACGGCCTCTGGTACTCGCCGCTCAAGTCGGCCCTGGACACGTTCGTCGATCACACCCAGGAACACGTTTCCGGCGATGTCCGGCTGATGCTCCACGGCGGTTCGATCATCGTCAACGGCCGCCGCTCGGCGGAGTCGCTGTACGACTTCAATTTGGCGACCTACGACGAGGGCGACACCTTCGACCAGTCGAACGCGAAGGGCTTCGTGCAGTTGCACGGCCTCTCGTCGAAGATCGCCGCCCGGCGCGACCTGGGTCTATGAGCTCGGACAGGGATTCGGCCACCAACGCCGGCGCGTTGTGGGGCGGGCGGTTCGCCGACGGCCCCGCCGCGGCGATGGCCGCGCTGAGCCGTTCCACGCAGTTCGACTGGGTGCTGGCCCCGTTTGACATCGAAGCATCCAAAGCCCATGCCCGGGTACTGAACAAGGCCGGCCTGCTCACCGACAGTGAGCTCACCGGGATGCTCGACGGGCTGGATCGGCTCGCCGGCGACGTCGCCAACGGCTCTTTCGGTCCTGCCGAGTCCGACGAGGATGTTCACGGCGCGCTGGAACGGGGCCTCATCGAGCGCGTCGGACCGGAGCTGGGCGGACGGTTACGCGCGGGCCGCTCGCGCAACGATCAGGTCGCCACCCTGTTCCGCATGTGGCTGCGGGCAGCCTACCGGCGGGTCGCCGCCGGTATCCTGGGCGTCGCGCAGGCGCTGGTCGACCAGGCCGCCGCCCATCCCGACGTCGTCATGCCGGGTAAGACGCACCTGCAGGCCGCCCAGCCGGTGCTGCTGAGCCATCAGTTGCTCGCGCATGTCCATCCGCTGTTGCGGGACCTCGACCGGCTCGCCGACGCCGACCGCCGTACCGCGGTATCGCCGTATGGGTCGGGCGCGCTGGCGGGCTCGTCCTTGGGGCTCGACCCGGCAGCCATCGCTGCCGACCTCGGGTTCGACGGCCCGATGGCCAACTCGATCGACGCCACGTCGTCCCGCGATTTCGCCGCGGAGGCGGCTTGGGTGTTTGCGATGATCGCCGTCGATCTGTCGCGATTGGCCGAGGAAGTCATCGCATGGAGCACGCCGGAGTTCGGCTACATCACGCTCGCCGACGCCTGGTCGACCGGCAGTTCGATCATGCCGCAAAAGAAGAACCCCGATGTCGCCGAGTTGACCCGCGGTAAGAGTGGTCGGCTGATCGGCAATCTGACCGGACTGTTGGCGACCCTCAAAGCACAGCCGCTGGCCTACAACCGCGACCTGCAAGAGGACAAGGAGCCGGTATTCGACTCGGTGGCACAGCTGGAGATGCTGCTGCCCGCGATCGCCGGAATGGTCGGCACCCTGACATTTCACGCCGACCGGATGGCCGAGCTCGCCCCGGCGGGTTTCACGCTTGCGACCGACATCGCCGAGTGGCTGGTGCGACGTGGGGTGCCGTTCCGCATCGCCCACGAAGCCGCGGGCGCCTGCGTCCGCGCCGCCGAAGAGGCCGGTATCGGCCTGGCCGACCTCGACGACGCGACTTTCGCCGCGATCAACCCGGACCTGACCGGCGAGGTCCGGGATGTCCTCACCGTGCGCGGATCGATCGAGTCGCGCAGCGCCCACGGCGGGACCGCCTCGTCGGCGGTGGCCGTCCAGATCGACGGTGTGCGAGCCGATCTGGCCACCCATGGACGGCGCTGGCAATAGAGTGAACGGGCACGTCTCGGCTGGGGGTCAGTCGGGCGCAGAGCAGAGGTGGAGTTTGCCAATGGGAATCGGCGGAGCGGTCAATCGGGTGTTGGCGACGGCGCAGAACGGGTTGGAGGTCCTCCGTTTCGGCGGACTCGAGACCGGCACCGAGCCGGCACCGTTCCAGGTGGTCGAAACCGAGAAGATGTTTCGGTTGCGGCGCTACTTCCCCGACGACGAGGACTCGGTCGCCGACGTCATCCTGGTGCACCCGATGATGGTCTCGGCCAACATCTACGACGTCACCGAGGACAAGGGCGCGGTGTCGGTGCTACATCGGTACGGCATTACCCCGTGGGTCGTCGATTTCGGGTCGCCGGACCGGGAGGAGGGCGGACGGGAGCGAACCCTGGCCGACCACATCGTGGCGCTTTCCCGGATCGTGGACATCGTGCGTGAAATCACCGGCCGTGACGTCCACCTGGCCGGCTACTCCCAAGGCGGCATGTTCGTCTACCAGTGCGCGGCGCTGCGCCGATCCGAGGGCATCGCCAGCGTCATCACGTATGGCTCGCCGGTCGACGTGCTCGCGGCCCTACCCCTCGGACTGCCCGCGGGCATCGCCGCGCCGGGCGCGGAATTCCTCGCCGACAAGATCTTCCCGCATATCTCCATTCCCGGCTGGCTGGCCCGTACCGGCTTCCAGTTGCTCGACCCGGTCAAGACGGCCCGCAGCCGCCTGGACTTCTTGCTGCAACTCCACGACCGTGACGCGCTGCTGCCGCGCGAGGATCAGCGTCGGTTCCTGGAGGACGATGGCTGGGTGGCGTGGTCGGGCCCGGCGATTGCCGAACTGCTCCGCCAATTCGTGTCGCACAACCGCATGATGTCGGGCGGGTTCGTCATCAACGGCGACCTGGTGACACTGGCGGAGGTCACCTGCCCGGTGCTGGCTTTCGTCGGTACCGCCGACGACATCGGCCAGCCGGCGGCCGTTCGGGGGATCTTGCGCGCTGCACCGAAGGCGCAGGTATACGAATCGCGGCTGCCGGTGGGACATTTCGGTCTCGTCGTCGGATCGGTGGCCGGCGGGCAGACGTGGCCGACGACGGCCGAATGGATCCGGTGGCGCGACGACCTCGGTCCCGAGCCCGAGGACGTCGAGGCGATGGCGGACCATGCCGACGAGTCGGGCACCGGCGTCACGATGTCCTCGCGGGTTCAGCACGGCCTGAACGCGGTGGCTGATGCCGGGGTGGCCGCCGGCCGTGACCTCGTCGACACCGCGGTGGCGGTGCAGCGCACGTCGCGCGCGATTGCCGCCGAGTCGGTCCGCACCGTTCCGCGACTGTTCCGCCTCGGTCAGATTCAGCCGAGCACCCGCATCTCGCTGGGCAAGCTCATGTCGGAGAACAATCGTCGTGCGCGGAACAAGGAACTTTTCCTGTTCGAGAACCGCGTGCTCACCCACGAGCAGGTCAACACCCGCATCGACAATGTTGTCGCCGGTCTGATCTCGTGCGGTGTCCGTCCCGGGCAACGCGTCGGCGTGCTGATGGATACCCGGCCGAGTGCACTGGTCGTCGTCGCGGCGCTGTCGCGGCTGGGCGCGGTCGGGGTGTTGTTGACCACCGACCTGGACATTTCCGTCGGTATCAAGATCGCCGAGGCGCGGGTCGTCATCGCCGATCCGAACCACCTCGAGGTCGCACGCGAGCACTCGAACCGGGTGCTCGTGTTGGGTGGTGGTAGCGGCGACGCACGGGTGATCGAGGCCGCCGACGGGGAGTCGGTGGTCGATATGGAGCAGATCGACCCGGCGGCGGTGCGGTTGCCGAGCTGGTACCGGCCGGACCCGGGGTTGGCCGGCGACCTCGCCTTCATCCTTTTCACGCGAGGTGCGACGTTCGATCTGACGCCCTGGCCGGTGACCAATCACAGGTTCGCGATCTCTGCATTCGGCGCTGCGTCGGCGGCTGGCCTGACCAGTACCGATACGGTCTACTGCTTGCCGCCGCTGAGTCATCCGTCGGGCCTGTTGACCACGCTGGGCGCCACTCTCGTCGGCCGCTCCCGTATCGCGCTGTCCAATGGGGTGGACGCTAAAACCTTCAGCACCGAAGTGATGCGCTACGGCGTCACCGTCGTCTCCTACACCTGGACGATGATGCGCGACGTGGTGCGGTCACCCGACTTCGAGATCGATCAGCACAATCCGATCCGGCTGTTCATGGGCTCGGGTATGCCGCCCGGGCTGTGGGCCGAAGTGCTGGAATCCTTTCCGCGGGCCCACGTGCTCGAGTTTTTTGCGACTGCGGACGGGTCGGCCATTCTGTCCAACCTGTCCGGGGTCAAGCTCGGCGCCATGGGACGGCCGCTGCCAGAGACGTCCGACGTCGAGATCGCGGCGATCGACGCCGAGAACGAGACACTGCGAGTCGGGGCGGACGGGTTCATCGAGAAAGCCGCCGTCGGCGAGGTCGGCCTGCTCCTGTCGGCTGCGCGGCACCGATTCGCCACGAACGGACCGGTGCTGTCGGATGTGTTCGCCCCACACGACCGGTGGGAACTGTCCAACCACCTGTTCCGGACGGACTCGGCCGCCGACCTCTGGTACATGGGAGCCACCGCCTCGGTGATCGTGTCGCGCGACGGATCGGTGTATCGCCCGCCAATCGAGCAGGCGCTGTCGTTTGCCCGCGGTGTGGACCAGGTCACCGCGTACCGGGTTCAGGTGGGCGGAGGCCTGGCGGCCGGCGGCGACGATCTGGCCGTCGCGGCCATTACCGCCCGGGCAGGATCGGCCAGCGCCGTCACGGTATCCACGTTGCGGGCGGCCCTCGGCAGGTTGCCGGCACAGGAGCGCCCGCATCTGATCACGATGGTGGATTCGATCGAACTCAGCGAATCCTATCGACCGCTGAGCAGTTCGTTGGCCGCGCAGGGCGTGCCGAAGCCGGGTGCCCGGGTCTGGTACCGCGACGACGAGGGGCGCTATCGGCGGTTCACCAAGGCGGTCGCCACCGAACGCGGGTGGGAGTAGGCGGCCGACCTGCTGGGGCGCGCGGGTGCTGACTGACTAGAATTGCTGAGGTCGGCGGGTCCGTCGTCGGCACAAAATCTTGGAGGAGTCCACCGATGTCTCGCGCAGCTGAAATCGATCCGATTGTCCGGGAGCGGCTTGTCTGCCCGACCGATCACGGGCCGCTGCTCGATGCCGGCGACGAGTTGTACAACCCGCGCCTGAGGGTCGCCTACCGGATCGATTCCGACGGGATCCCGGTCATGCTGGCCGGTGAGGCCCGCGCGGTCGGCGACGCCGAGCACGCGACGATCACCGGCGGTGCCGACCGGTGAGCGGTATCGACATCGTCGACGAACTCCAGTGGCGCGGATTGATCGCCGCGTCGACCGATCTCGACGAGTTGCGCCAGCACCTGGCGACCGGCTCGGTCACCCTCTATGCCGGATTCGATCCCACCGCTGCCAGCCTGCACGCCGGGCACCTGGTGCCACTGCTGACGTTGCGGCGGTTCCAGGAGGCCGGGCACCGGCCGATCGTGCTGGCCGGCGGGGCCACCGGCCTCATCGGTGATCCGCGTGATGTCGGTGAGCGGACCATGAATGCGCAGGACACCGTCGCGCAGTGGGCCGACCACATCGGCGACCAGCTGCGGCGGTTCGTGAGTCTGGACCCCGGCTCGGCTAACGCGGCGCTCATCGTGAACAACATGGAGTGGACCGGGCAGCTCAGTGCGCTGGACTTCTTGCGCGATATCGGCAAGCACTTCTCGGTGAACGTGATGCTGGCTCGGGAGACCGTGAAGCGGCGGCTGGACAGCGACGGGATCAGCTACACCGAGTTCAGCTACCTGCTGCTCCAGTCCAACGACTTCGTCGAACTCAACCGGCGATACGGATGCACCTTGCAGATCGGCGGATCCGACCAGTGGGGCAACATCGTGGGTGGTGTCGACCTCGGGCGGCGCCTCGACGGCACGTCGCTGCACGCATTGACCGTCCCGCTGGTGACATCGTCGGATGGGAAGAAATTCGGCAAGTCCACCGGCGGCGGAAGCCTGTGGCTCGACCCAGCGCTGACACCGCCGTATGCCTGGTACCAGTACTTCGTGAACACTGCCGATGCCGACGTCGTGCGCTACCTCAAGTGGTTCACCTTCCTCGGGCGCGACGAGATCGATGAACTTGCCGCGGCCACCAGCGACACACCGCACTTGAGGCTCGCCCAGAAACGCCTGGCCGCGGAGATGACGACGCTGATCCACGGGGCCGGTCAAACGGCCGCCGTCGAGCAGGCCAGTGCGGCGCTCTTCGGGCGGGCCGAACTCGCGGGCCTGGACGAGACGACCGTTGCCGCCGCATTGGGGGAGACCGCGATAGCCGAGTATCCCGCCGATGCCCGGCCGACCATCGTGGAGTTGCTCGTCGACAGTGGCCTCGTCGACTCGAACAAGGCCGCTCGGCGCGCTATCGGCGAGGGCGGCGCCTACGTCAACAACGTCAAGATCGACGACGACGGGTGGATGCCGGCCGAGGCGGACTTGCTCCACCGCAGGTGGTTGGTCCTGCGCCGGGGGAAGAAATCCTTTGCCGGGGCGCGGTTCGGACTTCGATAGATCCTAGAAATATCGCTCTGACCAGCCGATTTGCGGAGTGGATCGCAGCTGTGTAACTTACTTAATGCACCGCAGCGAGCAACAGAAACCAGATGGCCTCGGCGATTTGGAAACTGTCACCGCGCCTGGTAGTATCGGTGGTCCGAGTCGCTTAGACCGAGACCCGATACAGGGAAACGGATCAAGTGGCGCAAAACCCTGAGAACAAGGTCGTGGTCTCTGACTGCGCCCTGGGGAAGCTTTGTGAAACGAACCGGCAACGGTTACGCCACGGGGTGTGTGTTCTTTGAGAACTCGATAGCGTGTGACAAATTATTGTTTGATGCCAAATTGTTTTTGGTGTCTTGTTTTTGATGCCAGTTTGTTTTTTTGGATTTTTTTTGCTGGGGTTTATGCCTCTGTGAGGATTGTTCTGAGGATGGCCGGCTGCCTGTGGGTGGTTGGTTGTTTTCTTTGTTTTTTCATGGAGAGTTTGATCCTGGCTCAGGACGAACGCTGGCGGCGTGCTTAACACATGCAAGTCGAACGGAAAGGCCCAGCTTGCTGGGTACTCGAGTGGCGAACGGGTGAGTAACACGTGGGTGATCTGCCCCAAACTTCGGGATAAGCCTGGGAAACTGGGTCTAATACCGGATATGACCTTCTCCTGCATGGGGGTTGGTGGAAAGCTTTTGCGGTTTGGGATGGGCCCGCGGCCTATCAGCTTGTTGGTGGGGTAATGGCCTACCAAGGCGACGACGGGTAGCCGACCTGAGAGGGTGATCGGCCACACTGGGACTGAGACACGGCCCAGACTCCTACGGGAGGCAGCAGTGGGGAATATTGCACAATGGGCGCAAGCCTGATGCAGCGACGCCGCGTGAGGGATGACGGCCTTCGGGTTGTAAACCTCTTTCGCCAGGGACGAAGCGCAAGTGACGGTACCTGGAGAAGAAGCACCGGCCAACTACGTGCCAGCAGCCGCGGTAATACGTAGGGTGCGAGCGTTGTCCGGAATTACTGGGCGTAAAGAGCTCGTAGGCGGTTTGTCGCGTCGTCTGTGAAATTCTGCAGCTTAACTGCAGGCGTGCAGGCGATACGGGCAGACTTGAGTACTACAGGGGAGACTGGAATTCCTGGTGTAGCGGTGAAATGCGCAGATATCAGGAGGAACACCGGTGGCGAAGGCGGGTCTCTGGGTAGTTACTGACGCTGAGGAGCGAAAGCGTGGGGAGCAAACAGGATTAGATACCCTGGTAGTCCACGCCGTAAACGGTGGGTACTAGGTGTGGGTTCCATTTCACGGGATCCGTGCCGTAGCTAACGCATTAAGTACCCCGCCTGGGGAGTACGGCCGCAAGGCTAAAACTCAAAGGAATTGACGGGGGCCCGCACAAGCGGCGGAGCATGTGGATTAATTCGATGCAACGCGAAGAACCTTACCTGGGTTTGACATACACCAGACGTATGTAGAGATACATATTCCCTTGTGGTTGGTGTACAGGTGGTGCATGGCTGTCGTCAGCTCGTGTCGTGAGATGTTGGGTTAAGTCCCGCAACGAGCGCAACCCTTGTCCTGTATTGCCAGCGGGTTATGCCGGGGACTTGCAGGAGACTGCCGGGGTCAACTCGGAGGAAGGTGGGGACGACGTCAAGTCATCATGCCCCTTATGTCCAGGGCTTCACACATGCTACAATGGCGCGTACAGAGGGCTGCGATACCGCGAGGTGGAGCGAATCCCTTAAAGCGCGTCTCAGTTCGGATTGGGGTCTGCAACTCGACCCCATGAAGTCGGAGTCGCTAGTAATCGCAGATCAGCAACGCTGCGGTGAATACGTTCCCGGGCCTTGTACACACCGCCCGTCACGTCATGAAAGTCGGTAACACCCGAAGCCGGTGGCCTAACCCCTTGTGGGAGGGAGCTGTCGAAGGTGGGATCGGCGATTGGGACGAAGTCGTAACAAGGTAGCCGTACCGGAAGGTGCGGCTGGATCACCTCCTTTCTAAGGAG